>ENA-OQJF01000316-OQJF01000316.1-human-gut-metagenome-genome-assembly--contig:-NODE-316-length-13088-cov-2.776483_pt1 | contig 13088 bp, 15 predicted proteins | sample MGYA00242595_ERZ504761 | MGnify/ENA primary metagenome ERZ504761 (study PRJEB26092, sample SAMD00036367) | human gut metagenome | host: Homo sapiens | study: EMG produced TPA metagenomics assembly of...
ATATTGCCGGTCCTGGTAAATATTCAATAGACCACATAATAGGAAACGAACTGCAACGGCGAAAAGCGAAGTAACACAAATATTGAAAATAATAACCTTGATTAATTAAAAATATTATATTTGCATACATATAACAGAGGCATTATAAACATTTTTTTATTAATTAAAAACATTTCGACATGAAAGAGAGAAACTTACTTTAGTTGCAGTGCTACTTAGTGGCAGCCTATTGTTCAGTTCTTGTGTAGGTTCATTTGGTTTATTCAACCGTTTATCTTCTTGGAACCAATCTATTGGAAGCAAATTTGTAAATGAACTTGTATTTCTAGCTTTCAACATTGTTCCGGTTTACGGAGTGTCCTACCTGGCTGATGCTTTAGTTATTAATTCTATCGAGTTCTGGAGTGGTTCCAATCCGATGGCTAACGTAGGTGACGTAAAGAAAGTAAAAGGAGAGAACGGCAATTACATGGTAAAGACACTTGAAAATGGATATTCCATTACTAAAGAAGGTGAAACTGCTTCTATGGATTTGATTTATAACAAGAAGCTAATACATGGAATGTAGTTGCAAACGGTGAAAGTGCTGAACTCATAAAGATGAACAACGACGGTACTGCCGATTTGTTCTTACCGAACGGCGAAAAAATGAATGTAACTTTGGATGCTCAAGGCATGATGGCAGCTCGCCAAGCTACAATGAGCAACCTTATGTTTGCAGCTCGCTAATAATTAAAGAATAAATATGTAAGAGATGAAACTTTCTCAAACGAGTTTCATCTCTTTTTTATTATCATTCCCCACTATATTACTATTCTATGCTATGAACAAGATACATATATTAATCCTTTCACTAATAACATTCACCTGTTTTTCATGCCAAAAACAGAACCCCAAGACTCAATTGGAGGAGATAGCTATCAATTTCTGTGAATCTTTTTATAATTTCAATTATCCGGTTGCCGAAGAATGGAGTACTCCGTCTTCACTATCCTATCTTAGTTTTTTAGCATCTAATATTCAGCAAAATCATTTGGATCAACTCAAAACACAAGGAGCGGCAAAAGCTTCTATCATTACTTCGAGTGAGATAACTCCTGACTCTGAAATGGCAACAGTAATCTGCCAAATAAAGAAATGCATTTATTATCAATCCTATCAATGGAAAAGCGGAACGGTTTTCTTCTCTGCAAGATACACTCCAACTAATAAAAGAAGGCAATAAATGGTTGGTTAGAAAGGATATCCCACTGCAAAATGGAAAGCAAAATCACGACTAAATTTAGGATGAATAATAGGAAAATGCTCTTTTTTAGTCTCAAAAGCTGGATTGACAGCCTTCATACCTCCATCAAAACGAAGAATAAAGAAGTCTAAGTCAAGACGAAGCCCTAACCCGTAAGCTACTGCTATCTGCTTATAAAACTTATTAAACTTGAAAACTCCACCCGGTTGATTGGCATATTCACGAACAGTCCAGATATTACCAGCATCAATAAAGACAGCTCCCTGAAATTTCCAGAACAACTTACTTCGATATTCGATACTGGCATCCAATTTAATATCTCCGGATTGATCGAGCAAATTTCCCTTACCGGCAAAAGACCCCGGACCTAGATCTCGTACACTCCATCCGCGAACACTGTTAGCTCCACCCGAAAAATATTGTTTCTCAAACGGAATAGTTTTTGCGTTCCCGTATGGAACAGCTATACCTATACCGGCATGAAATGCAAATGAATTACGATAGTCAATCCTGATATTTTTAGAGAAGTCAAACTCTCCCTTGATATATTGTGCATAAGGTATTCCAAGAATGGCATACTCATTATTAGCGTTTTTCCTAATTCCAGTCATCTTCGACAAAGCATACATTATATTTCCCGCAGACTCGAAATTAAAACGAATGGAATACGAGTTGGAAGCGATTGTATTATTAACAATAGCCCCTCCTACACTATTATAGTTATAGCTATATCCCATATTTATTATCAGGCGGTCTTGATAATTATATTGAAAAATATCATTTTGACCTTTATTTATATAGTCCTCTTTAAATCTTTCTGAAATTCGCGGCAAATAAAGGAAAGCAATATTAATCAAATCAATACGATGTTGTATTTTTTGACGTTGCGTCCACTTATAACTCCATGAAGCAGAAGCCATTGTACGCAGAAATTCAGGACGCATCTGATAGTTATATTGCAAGCCGAATTCAGTAGTTGCCCTAATTTTTCGTTTAAAATCAGAAGACACAAAAGGGAATAAAAAATTAGGGAAATTAATACTTGACTCTACTCCGAATTCTGTATAGTTATTATTTGCATACCCTGCTTGAAGTCCGGAGATCACTTCATAAGCGCCACGAAACTTTATCATAAAGGTTTCTGATCCGCGAAAAAGATTCCGATTTTGGAAAGAAACAGAAGCTGCTGCTCCCAAGTCACCGGCAGAGTTGGTCCCTTCTACCTCAAAAGCTATAGATTTATGCTTACTTTTAGTCAGCATCACATAGCAGTCAAGCTTTGTCGAATCTCCAATCTGCGTTTCCACAAAACGGATATTGGTATATTTCAATGCCGGCAAGCGTCCAAAACTGGAATATGTCTGCTGCACATCGCGCTCATTATACAAATCTCCGGGAGCAAAACGAAGATTATCCGTAAGCACCTTAGGACGCAAAATACAGTTTAATCTTTATAATAAACTCGGATACCCTTTATAATTAAGTAGAGTCATTAATCTCCACACTGCTCAATGCCGACGACTGCAATACATCATAATCCGTAATAAAGTTAATCTTGTTAATCCAATATTGTTGATAGTGTCTTTAGCCGAATCACTGACATGAGTTTAAATGGGTGCAAGTGTTGTGTCAAATCTACATTATAAGTATTTCGTACCGTATCTGCGGTATAGCCTATATAATCCTTATTGAATTTATAGTAACCATTCCGGAGTAATTTATCCGTGATTCGTTGCCTATCCGCATCCAACACGTTTACATCAAAATACATCTTCTCCTTCAATAAACTTTTTGCTGAATCTTGTTTCAAAAGAGCAGCTATTTGAGGATCGTTGATATCATATTTTATAGATTGAACGACGTATGGTTTTCCGGCTGTTACATCGTAATAGAGTTTTATTTTCTTCTTCTTTATTTTAGTGGAACGCTTTACCGTTGCTGCCATATATCCCATATTATGAACAGCCTTTGTGATTTCTTCTTCAGAACGTTGCGCTTCTTCTTCATTATATATCACAGGAGCATCACCTATCCTTCGTAGAAATTTATTCCCCCATTTGGTAGAATCACGTCCCGAAAGATTATAAACATATAACTGTGTTTTAATCAGGCTGAACCATTTGGCATTAGGATTCTGACGAACATACATTCGTAAAGATGAAGGCCGTATATTCTTCTGGTCCGTACGAATCTTGACTTCATCCAACAGGTAAGAACCCTCCGGCACAAACTTTGTGGATGTGCACGAAGCAAGTGACAAAATAGCGGCAGAAGCAAGCAAATAAAGAAATTTTTTTCCTCATACGGTTTTACATCGATAGCATAAAAAATGCGCTCACAAAGATAAATTATATTTTCCGATGAGGAAAATAAATTAAGAAAAAGAGAGGAAAGTAAGGATAGATTGGAAATATCTTTATAGCTTTGTCACAAAATAAAGTTTATGGTATCGTTAAGTAAAAACAAAATAAAGTATATTCATTCGCTTGAGCTAAAGAAAATACGTAAAGAAGAACGAGTTTTTCTAGCCGAAGGTCCTAAACTAGTAGGCGATTTTACTCGGACATTTCCCCTGTTGTTTTCTGGCAGCTACCGCATCCTGGATTCAGGAACATCCTGATCTTCGTATAAATGAAATAGCAGAAGTTTCTCAAGAAGATCTTTCACGAGCCAGTTTACTGAAAACTCCGCAGCAGGTGCTTGCTGTCTTTGAACAGCCCCAATATACTCTGACCCCGGGGGTTGCCCGCCATTCCCTTTGCCTGGCATTGGACGACGTTCAGGACCCCGGAAATTTGGGGACTATTGTTCGTTTAGCTGATTGGTTCGGCATTGAACATATTATTTGTTCGCAAAACACAGTGGATGTTTATAATCCCAAGACCATACAAGCCACTATGGGGGGGATTGCGCGGGTAAAAGTACATTATACCTCTCTCCCTGATTTTATTCGTTCACTCGGTGAAGATATACCTGTATTCGGAACTTTCCTTAATGGGAAAAATATGTATGAACAGCCATTAACCGCCAATGGTTTGATCGTAATGGGAAATGAAGGAAATGGAATAGGAAAAGAAGTAGAAACTTTAATAAATAGAAAACTTTATATTCCCAATTATCCACAAGGAAAAGAAACCTCCGAGTCACTCAATGTAGCCATAGCTACCGCAGTAATCTGTGCCGAGTTCCGTCGACAGGCTGCATGGAAATAAAATCAAACGGATAAAATAAAACAGGGAATAATACTTCCCCCTTCTCTTTTAATTCTTTTAATGACTCTTCAAAACACCGGGAAGATTGATTTAGAATATTGGAAGGATTAATTTGAAACACCGGGATATTTTTTAAAATCATCCCAGTGTTTTTTATTTCTTCAAGCTGGTCAGCAGGAAGCAAAACAATTACTCCCGGCATCCATTCAACCGACTCTATTTCTTCCGTTAGTGGAAATGTATCTCGAACAACTCCTTCATCGGTTATTTCCACTACCTGCTGTTTTATAAAACCAACATCAGGCATGAATAAATAATGAGATGCAAATCGTTTCATATCACTAACGAGTTTGACGTCTTTGCTGTTGTTGCCTGCGCTGATTCATTTGCCGTTCCTTTCTTTGTTCTATTCTCTCTTGCTGGATATGTTGCTCCACCTCGATCTGTTCCGGTTTCTTTTCACGTTGAGTTCCTGTACGACGACGGTTCATTTCTTCCGGCGTCAAACGTTGGACATCCTCTTTATGTTCTTCGGCAACTTTATGCAAGGAATCCACCACTTCTTCCTCCGAAATCTTTTTCAGAGAATCCGCTTTCAGAGCTTCTATCTTATTCAGGGAGTCACGAACAGCAAAAGCGAGAGTATCTTTGCAATGATAACGAGTCATAGTGAAATGGTCTGCTAATAGCGTTCCCCCTTTCTGCTCGCCTAACATCGGATAGTAAATGAAACCTCTAATTTCCTTCATAGCTTCCAGCGTATCAGCATATAAACGTATTTGCTGAACTCCCGGGCGGGTTATAGTCTTCAGATGATTTATCGTATCTTTTTCGTAGATAACCTGCATACCCATAGCTACCGCTCTCAAAGAATCAGCAAGCATTGGCTCCAGAAAACGATAATTCACTTCCCAAACCAAGGTATCACGGTCTTTATAGTTAGTATCGGTAGGCAATACGAACGAATAACGGTTATTCATCATCTCGCCGGTCAAACGTATCATACGCAACCAAGGCCATACATCAAGACTATCACCTGGTTCTGTCATTTTCGGTTTCTTATCTCGCAAAGCTATTAAATGATTAACTTCGTCCTGTTGGTCTTTCAAGCGTTTCTTTACTTTCTCATAGATTTTCGATAAAACTTCTGTGTTGCGTGTATACCAAACCATAGATGAGTCGAATACAGCCTGCGTAGTTCCATACTTCTTAAAAACAGCATCAATATACAACGTCTTTTTTATAGTTCTCACTGTAAGGCAGGTTATCTCCCATGGACTTTGCCAGATGATAATCATATAGCAAACTCTCCATTTTCGATTCCGGGATTACGTCATTAGGTCTTTTCACTTTACATCCCGCTACCGCAAGCGCAAGCATGCAGATGAAACACAGATGAAACCGAAGCTTACTTTTCATGATTCTCAACTTCCTTTTTATCGCCTTTATCCAATGAATGATATGACTCATTCAGATATTTACTATAAAAGAGTAATAAAGCAATGATACCACAACTAATGGCAGCATCTGCAAAATTAAAGATCGGGCTGAAAAATATAAAATGCTCTCCACCTACGAATGGCAGCCATGCAGGCCAGTTTGTATCTATAATCGGGAAATAAAACATATCCACTACTTTACCATAGAACCAGGTGGAATATCCTCCGCCCTCCGGCATGAAACTCGCAATTTGTGAATGAGTGCTTTCATTGAAAATAACTCCATAGAATACACTATCTATAATATTACCTAAAGCACCGGTCAGAATCAGAGCCACACAAACGATATATCCGGTTTTGAAGCCTTTCTTTACAATTTTATATAGATACCAACCGATTAATGCAACTGCAACAATACGGAAAGTAGTCAGGAATAATTTCCCGAAAATCTCCATACCGAAAGCCATTCCGTTGTTCTCGGTGAAATAAATATAAAACCAGTCCGTCACACGTATGCTTTCGTGCCAGTACATATGAGTTTTAATCCAGATTTTAATGATCTGGTCGATAATCAATACGGAAAAGATAACGATCAGAGCGATTGTTCCCTTCGTGAATAGTTTCTTCATGCGTTCATTATAAATTAAACATAACGAGCTACAAGTGCCGTGCGTCAACATTGCGCAGCTACTTGTAGCTCGTCACCCGTAGCTTGTGTAGCTATCTATTATTTTTTACCACTGTTCTTAGCTTCAATGCTCAATGTCGCATGAGGAACAGCGCGCAGGCGTTCTGCCGGAATCAGCTTTCCGGTTTCGCGACAAATGCCATACGTTTTATTCTCTATGCGTACTAAAGCTGCCTGCAATCCCTGAATAAACTTCAGTTGGCGTTGTGCCAAACGGGTTGTTTCTTCTTTGGAAAGCGTATTAGCTCCTTCTTCCAACACTTTATATGTAGGAGATGTATCATCAGTATCATTACCGTCCAATCCCATCAAACTCTTTTTCAACTGTTCATAGTCACGTTGTGCTAGTTCCAGTTTCTCCATAATAATGGCACGGAATTCTTCAAGTTCCGCATCTGAGTATCTAGTCTTTTCTGCCATAATCTTACAATTTTAAAAGGTTAATCAATATAGTATTAGTCTTTTATCACATTCACAAACAGTGAGAAATCGTCAAAGCTAAGCTCTGTACCGTCTTTCACCTCATCAACAAGTTCAAGAGATGTGCCTAAAACCTGGTTACAAATATAAGTATTATATTCATTTACCGCATCATCTGTTTGTGTATTTTTCGAGATTGTTATTTTTATTTTATCTGTAATCTCGAAACCGCTTGATTTACGTATATTTTGTATACGATTTACCAATTCACGGGCAATACCCTCACGACGTAACTCTTCGGTAACTGTAACTTCAAGTGCCACAGTCAACTTGCCTTCATTAGCAACCAACCAGCCCGGAATATCTTCACTGATAATTTCCACGTCTGAGACTTCGATAACGGCTTCCTCTCCATTCAGGTTCAAAGTATATTTTCCATTCTTTTCCAGTTCGGAGATTGCTTCCTGCGACATTTCTGCAACGGCAGCAGCTACGGCTTTCATTTGTTTTCCAAATTTCGGCCCCAGTTTCTTAAAGTCACATTTCACTTTCTTTACCAAGACACCGGCCGCACCGTCTACGAACTTGATTTCTTTCACATTCACCTCGTTCATTATCAGGCTTTTCACAGCTTCGATATGTGCTTTCTGCTCTTCGTCCAGCACCGGCACCATGATACATTGTAGCGGTTGACGGACTTTTATATTCACTTTACGACGTAATGCCAATACCATAGAAGTAACGTCCTGTGCCATTTGCATACGGGTTTCCAATTCCTTATTTATCATTTCTTCCTGATATTTAGGGAATTCAGCCAAGTGTACGGATACTACATTATCACGTCCTGTTGCTGTAATCAAATCCGTATACAGACGATCTGCATAGAATGGAGAAATGGGGGCCATTAATTTAGCAACCGTTTCAAGACACGTATATAATGTCTGATAAGCAGACAGTTTATCTTGTGTAAATTCACCTCCCCAGAAACGTTTACGGTTCAGGCGAACATACCAATTGGATAAATTATCGTTGACAAAGTCGGAAATCAAACGCCCTGCTTTAGTCGGTTCGTATTCGTTATAACAAGTATCTACTTCTTTTATCAGCGTATTCAGTACAGACAAAATCCAACGGTCGATTTCCGGACGTTCTGCCATAGGCACATCAGCTTCTTTATACTCAAATCCGTCTACATTGGCATAAAGTGCAAAGAACGAGTAAGTATTATATAAAGTACCAAAGAACTTACGACGAACTTCTTCCACTCCTTCTACGTCGAACTTCAAATTATCCCACGGAGAAGAATTGGTAATCATGTACCAACGTAACGGATCGGAACCGTACTTTTCAATAGTCGTGAACGGATCGACAGCATTATTAAGGCGTTTGGACATTTTATTACCATTCTTATCGAGTACCAGCCCATTAGAAATAACCGCTTTATAGGATACACTATCAAATACCATAGTAGCAATAGCGTGCAATGTAAAGAACCAACCACGTGTCTGGTCTACTCCTTCAGCGATAAAATCAGCCGGATATACCTGACGGCTATCCAACAGTTCTTTATTTTCGAACGGGTAATGAATCTGCGCATAAGGCATAGCACCCGAGTCGAACCATACGTCGATCAAGTCGGATTCACGTTTCATTGGCTGACCGTCTTTCGATACTAATATAATATCATCTACATAAGGACGGTGGAGGTCAATCTTATCATAATTTTCTTCAGTATATTCGCCGGGTACAAAACCTCTATCTTTGTAAGGATTGGACTTCATAAATCCGGCAGCTACCGATTTTTCTATTTCATTGTATAATTCTTCTACTGACTCGATACACAATTCACCTGTACCGTCTTCCGTACGCCAGATAGGTAGCGGAGTACCCCAATAACGTGAACGGCTCAGGTTCCAGTCATTCAGATTTTCCAGCCATTTTCCAAAACGTCCCGTTCCGGTAGATTCCGGTTTCCAGTTGATAGTCTTGTTCAGTTCCATCATACGCTCTTTGCAAGCTGTAGAACGGATAAACCAGCTATCCAACGGATAATAAAGTACCGGCTTATCTGTACGCCAGCAGTGCGGATAGTTGTGGACATGCTTTTCTATTTTGAATGCCTGATTGTTTGCTTTCATCATCATAGCCAGAACAATATCCAGAGATTCGGCGGCTTGGGCAGCTTTCTCATCATATTTTCCGTCTATCATAAACACAGGATTGTAGGCGTTTTTCACCCATGCACCTTGATATTCCTTGTATTTTTCTACATCCACACATTCTTTTACAAAATTCTCGTCCAGTTCATTCAACAGGTAGAATTTACCAGTCAGGTCTACCATTGGACGAGTTTCGCCTCTCTTATTAATCATAAAAAGCGACGGTATTCCCGCAGCACGTGCCACGTTTGCGTCGTCTGCACCAAATGTCGGTGCGATATGGACAATTCCCGTACCATCTTCTGTAGTTACATAGTCGCCCGGAATTACACGGAATGCCTTATTACTAGCCTTCCAATCACCGTCTTCTGACACTTCAACCGGTTTTACCCACGGAATCAGTTGCTCATATTCCATGCCAATAAGGTCAGTACCTTTGTATTCGGCGATTACTTTAAATGGAACCAGTTTATCTCCTGCCTTATAATCTTCCAATTTCAAGTCAGCAGCTTTGGGGTTGAAAAGAGCATTCAACAAAGCCTTTGCCAAAACAACCGTGATAGGTTCTCCGGTATAAGCGTTATAGGATTGCACAGCAACATAATCAATTTTCGGTCCTACACAAAGTGCTGTATTTGAAGGCAATGTCCAAGGAGTAGTTGTCCATGCTATAAAATAGGGAGTTCCCCACTCTGTCATTTCCGGTTTAGGATTCTTCATCTTAAACTGAGCAACCACTGTCGTATCTTTTACGTCACGATAACAACCCGGCTGATTCAATTCGTGCGAACTTAATCCTGTTCCGGCAGCCGGAGAATATGGCTGGATAGTATATCCTTTATATAACAGTCCTTTTTTGTACAACTGCTTCAGCAACCACCACAATGTTTCGATATAACGATTATCATACGTGATATATGGATGTTTCATATCCACCCAATACCCCATTTGATGCGTCAAATCTTCCCATTCTTTGGTGTATTTCATTACGTCTTTACGACAAGCTGCATTGTAGTCGGCCACAGAGATTTTCTTACCAATATCCTCTTTTGTGATGCCTAATGCTTTTTCCACACTAAGTTCCACAGGCAGTCCGTGCGTATCCCAACCGGCTTTACGCTTCACCTGATAACCTTTCATTGTTTTGTAACGGCAGAAAATGTCTTTAATGGTACGAGCCATTACATGGTGAATACCCGGCATTCCATTAGCCGAGGGAGGTCCTTCGAAAAATACAAACGAAGGACAGCCATCACGTTCTGTCATACTCTTGGCGAAAACTTTGTTTTCGTCCCACTTCTTCAGTACATCTTTGTTCACCTGCGAAAGGTCAAACTGCGAATATTCAGTAAATCTCTTACCCATAGCTGTATCTACGATTTTACTATTTACAATTTACAATTTGAGGGGTATCCCCATTTTTAAGGGTGCAAATTTACAAAAACATTTGTTTAGTTGAGCAAAAAGCTAAGACTTTTAATCGGAATCATGTGAAGTTAACGATTATAAATAGCTGTCGGCCTAAACAAAACGGAAATCTCCTTGTTTTAGTGGGAAATAAAAAAGCACTCAATTATGAATTACGGTATCAGTATTTTATTCAGAGCAATCCCTTTGGCGATGGCACTCTTTTGCTTCGGATACGGAGCGTTTATTTATGGTTATGGAGATGCAGGAAACCGGGTCGTAGCAGGTCCTGTCGTGTTTTCACTTGGTATGATATGTATTGCACTGTTTTGTACAGCTGCCACTATTATCCGGCAAATCATACATACCTATAATGAAACAACAAAATACATTTTACCTATTGTAGGATATTTGGCAGTTCTAATCACTGTTATTAGTGGTATCTGTATTTTCAGTAATGCGACCTCTCCTTCCGCCTTTGTCGCAGGTCATGTAATAACCGGTGTAGGATTTATCACGGCTTGCGTAGCTACTGCCGCTACCTCTTCTACCCGATTCTCTTTGATTCCGGAAAACTCTAAAGCAACAGGAAATGAGGTCCCACAAGGAGCGTTTTCTGTGGGTCAGAGACGAGCAATGATCATTCTTGCAATCGTCATATCTATTATTGCATGGGTATGGGCATTCGTTTTATTAGGCAACAGCCACTCTCATCCTGCTTATTTTGTCGCAGGACACGTAATGGTAGGGCTTGCTTGTATTTGTACCAGTCTCATAGCATTGGTGGCTACTATTGCTCGTCAGGTGCGAAATGATTATTCGGAAAAAGAACGGAATAAATGGCCGAAACTAGTTTTATTAATGGGATCTATTTCTTTTGTATGGGGATTATTCGTTATTTTGGCAGATTCGGGGAGTGCAAACGGTACCACCGGATATATCATGCTTGGACTGGGTCTTGTATGTTATAGTATTTCCAGTAAAGTAATTCTGTTGGCAAAGATATGGAGACGGGAATTTAAACTAGCCAACCGCATCCCTATGATTCCGGTATTAACAGCATTGACTTGTTTATTCCTGGCTGCTTTCGTATTCGAACTCGCTACCGTACATGCAGATTATTTCATTCCGGCACGTGTTCTAGTAGGATTAGGGGCTATCTGCTTCACACTATTTTCTATCGTTAGCATACTGGAAAGCGGTACTTCTTCTAAATAAAAATATAGCGTCACTATCCTAAACACATAGTGACGCTATTCGAGATATATGGTGACGCTATTTTAACGGGATAACGTCACTATTTTATTTTTTTAATTTTCACTTCATAGACATCATTTCTACGATCTTTCAAATTGCGTACACTACCGTATGTATGTAACGCACTCAATAAATCCAGATCGACATCCGAAACCAATATCATTTCTGTATTCGGAGTCGCTTCCGCTCGTTTTCCGTCTGTCGGAAAAGCAAAATCACACGGAGTAAATACACCCGATTGGGCATACTGAATATCCATATTGTGTACGCGGGGGAGATTTCCCACGCTGCCTGCAATGACAACAAAACATTCATTTTCGATCGCACGCGCCTGAGCACAGACACGAACGCGGGAATAGGCATTTTGTGTATCCGTCAGGAAAGGTACAAACAATATCTGCATTCCTTGATCTGCCATTAGCCGGGAGAGTTCCGGAAACTCTACATCATAGCAAATCAAAACACCAATCTTAGCACAATCTGTATCAAAGGTTTGTAGTAATTTTCCCCCACTCAACCCCCAACTCTTGATTTCATCCGGAGTGACGTGCATTTTTTCATAACATTTCGTATGTTCCGTCGCGACGGCAAAGGAATCCTACATTATAAAGCAGCCCGTCTTCTTTCACATAGGGCATACTACCGGTAATAATGTTTATATTATAGCTAATAGCCAGATTTATAAACCGATCACGAATCTCATCGGTATATTTTGCCAATCCGCGAATAGCCTGAGATTCTCCTTTATCATTATACTTCGACATTAAAGGCGCATTAAAGTATTCCGGGAAAAGAACAAAATCACTTTTATAGTCTGATACTGCATCTACAAAAAAATTCTACCTGTTCGAACAGATCATCCAGTGTTTTATAACTACGCATCTGCCATTGTACCAAACCTACGCGAACAGTAGTTTTTGGATTGATATATTCTTGTGTAGGAGGTTGATAATAGATATTATCCCACTGTAACAAACAGGCATAATGTTTAGACTCCTCATCATTCGGCAATAATTAGTCATTACCTTGCGGACATGGAAATCATTTGATAATTGGAACGTAAGCACCGGATCGTAAATATCACGTTGACGTACCCGTTCGATATATTCTTTTGGACGCATCTTGTCAGCATATTTATGATAATTCGGAATACGGCCGCCGAACATAATGGCTTTCAGGTTCAATGTTTCGCATAGTTCTTTGCGATATTCATACATACGTCGCGCCAGACGCAATCCGCGATATCCGGGGTGAATAAAT
>ENA-OQJF01000317-OQJF01000317.1-human-gut-metagenome-genome-assembly--contig:-NODE-317-length-13085-cov-3.400602_pt1 | contig 13085 bp, 10 predicted proteins | sample MGYA00242595_ERZ504761 | MGnify/ENA primary metagenome ERZ504761 (study PRJEB26092, sample SAMD00036367) | human gut metagenome | host: Homo sapiens | study: EMG produced TPA metagenomics assembly of...
CCTGACGAGAGGAAAGGCAGCCGGAATTGTCGGAGGGATTGCAATTCCTTTCTTTAATGATTGATATATATGGAATCTGGAATGCAATAGAAGGATTTGAGGAGCAGGATAGAAAATACCTTTCCTGCAAATGTGGAATCGGGATCGGTATTGTGCAGATCTTGTGCTTCCTTGGAATTTTTGTTGGAGGTCTGAGTTTATGATCGGAAAGTTAAGTGAGTTACAGAAGGAGAAAAATGAACAGTGCACACAGCGTCACGAACTGGCAGTTGAGCGTCTGCGCACGATCGTGACAGAAGAAACAGTGGATGCAGCATATATTTCTTACTTTCAGGATTGTACCTTGTTTCTGCTTGAGTTAGAGAATACACAAAGAAAGATAGAAGATGGAATCTGGGACAGCTTAAATCTTGAGGAGAAGCGCAGCCTGAACAGGATTCTTTATAGTGATATTATAGGGGAGAAATATCAGACAAGCTATGTCAATCAAGACTATGCCTGTGAAAAATTTGGGCAGGAGATGGGACAGCTTTTAAGTTTGTTGTATACGGAAATCAGAGCAGGAATTCCGTATGTGTTTGAACAGCGCAAGGATTATCTGACGATCCTTTATGAGTTGTTTCTCGAAGTCTATACCTGTTTCGAAGGAATGAGTGAGGAAGAGAATCCGGTTCAAAGCCGGAGCAGATCAAGGAGATTCTGTATTGGTATGCAAGCGATTACTGCGATGTATTTTATGCAGATCGAATTCTGGAGCAGATGGATCCGTCAGCGGATTTTGCTGTACAGATCATTGAGAAGGCAGACCTTGATAAAGATGACTATCTGTATGAATTCGGTGAGTACATTTCCAAGAATGAACTTGGAACAGCTCATCATCTGAGAAATCTGCCACAGGAGACACTGCAGAAGATGGCAGATGTATATACGGAAGGATATCGGGTTGGTTTTATTAATACCGGAAAAGATCTGTCAAAGAAATCGATTGTAAATATCCGTTACAGCCTTGGATTTGAGAAGGTGATCTGCCTTGCAATCGAGAACTTCCGTAAGATGGGATTAAAGCCTGTCATTTACCGTGCAGCATCCAGTGTGATCACGAAGCGAGAGCATCACAAGATCGGATATTATGGTGCAATCGCAAATCAGCAGTATGAGTATGATCACAGACAGGATCAGGCACTCTTCATGGATAAGCGATATGTGGAACGTAAGCTTGAGGTGATGAAGACTGTTTTCGAGCAGAACAAAGAGATGGCAGCAGGTGTTGCAGGACCGGCGGTTATGGAAATCTTCGGTGAGACACCATTTTCACCGGAAGCGAAAGAGACAGCACCGTCATATGACGAGGCGCAGAGAGAACTGGATCTTCTCTTTAGCAGCAAATCAGGACAGATCACGAATGAGTATATCAAGGGTGAAGAGAGAAGTTTTACAATTGTTGCTTATCCGGTACCGGAGATTGGAGCAGATTATGCAAAGATCTTTGATGAAGTGATCAAGATCAATACATTAGATGCGAAGCTTTATGAAAAAGTGCAGCAGACGATGATCGATGCGCTGGATCAAGGGACTTGTGTACATGTCAAAGGAAAAGGAGAAAACCAGACAGATATTACAGTACAACTATATCCTCTGAAGGACGCACAGAAGGAGACAATCTTCGAAAATTGTGTGGCAGACGTGAATATTCCTGTCGGAGAAGTATTCACGTCACCGGTTCTGGAAGGGACGAACGGCATACTTCATGTGAGTAAGGTCTATTTAGATGGTCTTCAGTATCAGAATCTGAAACTGACGTTCAAGGATGGAAGGATTACAGATTATACATGTACAAATTTTGAGGATGAAAAGCAGAACAAAAAATATATTTATGACAATGTTCTGAAAAATCATGAGACTCTTCCGCTTGGTGAGTTCGCAATTGGAACAAATACAACTGCATATGTGGCAGCGAAGAAATTTAATATAGAAGATAAGATGCCGATTCTGATCGCAGAGAAAACAGGACCGCATTTTGCAGTAGGAGATACATGCTATTCCTGGAGCGAGGAAATCAGAGTCTACAATCCGAACGGAAAGGAAATTGTGGCGAAAGATAATTCTTGTTCTCTTCTTCGTAAGGAAGACGTATCAAAAGCATACTTTAACTGTCATACAGATATAACCGTGCCTTATAAAGAGTTAGAAGAAATAAGTGTAGTGACAAACGAGAGAAAAGACATTATACTATTAGAGAACGGAAGATTCGTATTGCCGGGAACAGAGGTACTTAATGAGCCTTTGGATGAAGCGGGATTTTAAGGAAATCCTGTAGGCAATTGGATAGTTAATAGATGATTAAATGGAATCTTTCATAAGTATGGATAATAAATAAACAAAGTTTTCCAAGGGAAGGAAAACAGTATACCACTGAAGGAGGAAATGATATGCCAAAAGTAGGAATTGTCATGGGCAGCGACTCAGATCTGAAGGTGATGAGTAAGGCAGCAGCCACACTGGAGAAGTTTGGAATTGATTATGAGATGACGATCATTTCAGCACACCGTATGCCTGATGTCTTCTTTGACTGGGCGAAGGCGGCTGAAGGAAAGGGAATCAAAGTAATTATTGCAGGAGCAGGTATGGCAGCACATCTGCCGGGAATGTGTGCAGCACTTTTCCCAATGCCGGTAATTGGTATCCCAATGTCAGGAAAGAATCTGGAGGGTATGGACGCACTTTATTCAATCGTTCAGATGCCACCTGGAATTCCGGTTGCTACAGTTGCAATCGACGGCGGTATGAATGCGGCAATTCTTGCAGCGAAGATGCTTGCAATGTCAGATCCGGAGCTTTTAGAGAAACTGAAAGCTTATTCTGCAGAGATGAAAGATACGGTACAGGCAAAAGCAGACAGACTTGCAGAAGTTGGTTACGAGGAATATCTGAACAATAAATAAATATTACGATTCGAAAGAAAAGGAGATTTACGATGGATTACAAGACATCAGGTGTAGATATTGAGGCCGGTTACAAATCAGTGGAATTAATGAAAGAATATGTAAAAGAGACAATGCGCGCAGAAGTTCTCGGAGGACTTGGCGGATTCTCAGGAGCGTTCTCTCTTGCGAAGATCAAAGAGATGGAAGAGCCTGTTCTTCTTTCCGGTACAGACGGATGTGGAACAAAGGTAAAACTTGCTATGGTAATGGACAAACATGACACAATCGGAATCGATGCTGTTGCTATGTGCGTGAACGATATCGCATGTGCAGGTGGAGAGCCGCTGTTCTTCCTGGATTACATTGCATGTGGAAAGAATTATCCGGAGAAGATCGCTGCAATCGTAAAAGGTGTTGCAGAAGGATGTAAGCAGTCCGATGCAGCTCTGATCGGTGGAGAGACAGCAGAGCATCCGGGACTTATGCCGGAAGATGAATATGATCTTGCAGGATTCGCAGTTGGTGTTTGCGATAAGAAAGATATGATCACAGGAGAGAATCTTGCAGCCGGAGATGTTCTGATCGGAATGGCTTCTACAGGTGTTCACAGCAACGGATTTTCACTTGTAAGAAAAGTATTTGATATTACAAAAGAATCTTTAGATACTTATTATGATGATCTTGGAACTACTCTTGGAGAGGCACTTCTTGCTCCGACAAGAATCTATGTAAAAGCACTTAAAAGCATCAAAAATGCAGGTGTTACAGTAAAAGCATGCAGCCATATCACAGGTGGCGGATTCTATGAGAACATTCCGCGTATGCTCAAAGAAGGAACTCATGCAGTTGTAGAAAAAGACAGCTACCCGATTCCACCAATCTTTGCAAAACTTGCAAAAGAGGGCGAAATCGAAGAGCAGATGATGTACAACACATTCAACATGGGACTTGGAATGGTTCTCGCTGTTGATCCGGCAGACGTTGATAAGACAATGGATGCAATTCGTGAAGCAGGAGATCAGCCATATGTAGTCGGCAAGATCGAGGCTGGCGAAAAGGGAGTGACTTTATGTTAAGAGTCTTAAGTATGGTGTCAGGAGGCGGAACAAACCTTCAGGCAATCATCGATAGCGTAAAGAATGGTACGATCACGAACACAGAACTTGTAGGCGTGATCAGCAATAATAAGAATGCTTATGCACTGACACGTGCAGAAGAAAATGGAATCGATGCGAAATGCATTTCTCCGAAGGACTACGAGTCAAGAGAAGTGTTTAATCAGGAACTTTTAAAGGCTGTGGATGGATATGAACCGGATCTGATCGTGCTGGCAGGTTACCTTGTGGTAATCCCGCCGGAGATGATCAAGAAGTATAAGAACCGGATCATCAACATTCATCCATCTCTGATTCCATCTTTCTGTGGAACAGGTTATTATGGATTGAAAGTACACGAGGCCGCTTTGGAGCGCGGTGTGAAAGTAGTTGGTGCAACAGTACATTTCGTAGATGAAGGAACTGATACAGGCCCGATCATCTTGCAGAAGGCTGTAGAAGTACACAATGGAGATACCCCGGAAGTGCTTCAGCGCAGAGTGATGGAACAGGCTGAATGGAAGATCCTTCCACATGCAATCGATCTGATCGCGAACGGAAAGGTTGAAGTAGAAGGACATCGTACAATCGTTACCGAGTAAGGAGGCAGAGACTATGAACGTATTGATCGTAGGAAGCGGCGGAAGAGAGCATGCAATCGCAGCAAGCGTGGCAAAGAGTCCAAGAGCAGACAAAATCTTTTGTGCTCCAGGAAATGCCGGAATCGCTGAGTATGCGCAGTGTGTACCGATCGGCGCTATGGAATTTGATAAATTAAGAGATTTCGCAAAAGAGAATGCGATTGATCTTTGTATCGTAGGAATGGATGATCCGCTGGTAGGCGGTCTTGTAGATGTTCTTGAAGAAGCAGGAATCCGCACATTCGGACCGAAGAAGAATGCAGCGATTCTTGAGGGATCTAAAGCATTTTCCAAAGACCTGATGAAGAAATATAACATTCCGACAGCAGCTTATGAGAACTTTACAGATCCAAAAGCAGCAGTTGCTTATCTTGAGACAGCAAAGTTCCCGATTGTTTTGAAAGCAGACGGACTTGCACTCGGAAAAGGTGTTCTGATCTGTAAGGATTTTGAAGAAGCAAAAGCAGGCGTGAAGGAGATCATGCTGGACAAGAAGTTTGGTACAGCCGGAAATGAGATGGTCATTGAGGAATTTATGACAGGCCGCGAGGTTTCCGTACTTTCTTTTGTTGATGGAAAGACAATCAAGACAATGACAAGTGCGCAGGATCATAAGCGTGCCGGAGACGGAGATACAGGACTTAATACAGGCGGTATGGGAACATTTTCTCCAAGCCCGTTCTATACAAAAGAAGTAGAAGAATTCTGTGAGAAATATGTTTATCAGGCAACGGTAGACGCAATGGCAGCAGAAGGACGTCCGTTCAAGGGTGTTATCTTCTTCGGATTGATGCTGACAGAAGACGGACCGAAGGTTCTTGAATACAACGCTCGTTTTGGAGATCCGGAAGCTCAGGTTGTACTTCCTCGTATGAAGAATGATATTCTTGAAGTTATGGAAGCATGTATCGACGGAACACTGGATCAGGTTGATCTTCAGTTTGAAGACAATGCAGCAGTCTGTGTCGTACTCGCATCCGAAGGATATCCGGTAAGTTACGAGAAAGGCTTCCCAATCACAGGACTGGAAGAGTTCAAGAAGCACGAAGGATATTACTGTTTCCATGCAGGAACAAAATTCGACGGAGATCAGATCGTGACAAATGGCGGACGTGTTCTTGGCGTGACAGCGAAGGGAAAAGATCTGAAAGAAGCCCGTGCGAATGCATATGCAGCAACAGAGTGGGTAAACTTCAAGAATAAATATATGAGACGTGATATCGGTAAGGCAATCGATGAAGTGTAAATAAAGGGTCACAGACCTGGGTGGAATAAGATAAAACGATATAAGAAGTAATGAATGAAACCGGCAGGGAGGAGAAATCAAAACTGTCGGTTTCTTTGTGATTTTATCACAGAAAAATAAGAAATATGTGCTATACTAAGATTGTAACAAAGAAAAATAAAAAATACAAAAGATATAACATTTATAAGGAGGATACAAAGATGGCAGTAGTAAAACTTACAACAGACAATTTTGAGCAGGAAGTGATTCAGGCGCAACAGCCGGTACTCGTTGATTTCTATGCAGACTGGTGCGGACCGTGTAAAATGATGGCGCCGATCGTAGAAGCTCTTTCAGAAGAACTCAGTGATGTAAAGGTATGCCACATCAACATCGATGAGAATATCGATATTGCACAGAAATACAGAGTGATGAGCATTCCGACTTTCATCGCATTTAAAGGAGGAGAAGAGAACGGAAGACAGATTGGTGCGATTCCTAAGACAGCACTGGTTGACCTTGTGAAATAAATTTGCGATAATAGAAGAAAGGAAAAACCCAGACGGGCTGCCGGGCACAGAGAAGGCTGAGAAATATGGCTCATTCCTGTGAACGACAGCCTGTCTTCTGTTTAAGATGTATGAAGGGAAGGCAGGAGTCAGAGCATGTCATTGCAGTTTATTTTCGGGAATTCCGGAAGCGGAAAGTCCCATTATTTATATCAGCAGATAGTTGAGGAGTCAATCCGTCATCCGGAGAAGAATTATCTTGTTCTTGTACCGGAGCAGTTTACAATGCAGACGCAGAAGGACCTGTGTATGGCACATCCGCGTGGCGGTATTATGAATATTGATGTCTTAAGTTTTGGACGTCTGGCTCACCGTGTCTTTGAAGAGACAGGAAAGGAAAGACAGCCGATCCTTGACGATGAGGGAAAGAATCTGGTGCTCCGCAAGATTGCAGGAAATTACGAAGATGAGCTGACCGTTCTTAAGGGCAATCTTAAGAAGCAGGGATATATCAGCGAAGTGAAGTCCGTGATATCAGAATTCACACAGTATGGAATTGATTTTGAACAGCTTGATTCTTTCATGGAAGGACTGAATTCGGAAAGTTATCTGTATTATAAGTTAAAGGATATCCGTAAAGTATATGAAGGATTTGAGGATTATCTGCGTGATAAATATATTACAAAGGAAGAATTGCTTGATGTGTTGAGTCAGAATGTGGCGGAAGCGAAGATGCTTAAAGACAGTGTGATCGCAATGGATGGATTTACCGGATTTACGCCGGTGCAGAACCGGCTAATCGGGGAACTTCTGAAAGTGTGCGACAAGATTATGCTGACAGTTGAGATTGATCGGAGGGAAGATCCGTTTGTCTATAAGCATCCGTATCAGCTCTTTGCGCTGAGCAAGCAAATGGTTACTTCACTGACGGAAGTGGCGCAGGAAGTGAAAGTGGAGATTGATGAGCCGGTCTGGCTATGCAAGAATCCGCCGTATCGGTTCAAAGAGAATCCGGAGATGGCGTTTTTGGAAGAGGAACTATTCCGTTATTCCAGAAGAAAATACAGTGGGGAAAAGATGCAGTCAATCTCTCTTCACGAAGTTCACACACCACAGGAAGAGGCACAGTATGTGGCAGAGGAAATCCGGCGTCTGGTGAGAGAAGAAGGATACAGATATCGGGAAATCGCAGTGATTGCTTCTGATCTGAATACATATGCTGATTCGTTGGAGAAGGCATGCGAACGTTATGAGATTCCGGTTTTTATGGATCATAAGAAGAGTATTTTGTTGAATTCTTTTGTAGAGTATTTAAGAAGTCTGCTGGTGATGGTTGAACAGAACTATACTTACGAAAGCGTTTTTCGTTATCTGCGGACCGGCCTGTGTGGGTTCACAAGAGATGAAGTGGACCGTCTGGAAAATTATTGTCTTGCGCTGGATTTGAAAGGATTCAATAAATGGGATCAGGTCTGGGTGAGAAAGACACCGATGACGAAAAAAGAAGAATTGGAAGAACTGAATCAGCTGCGCGTGCGTTTTGTGGAAAAACTGACACCGTTGCATACGGTTCTGAAGAAGAGAAGAAAGACGGTAAAAGAGATTACACTCGCAGTTTATGAATATCTGGTTCAGGAGAAGATCCAGGAGCAGCTTGCAGAATTGGAGCAGAAATTCCAGGAAGAGGGAGAGCTGGCTTTGGCGAAGGAATATGCACAGATTTACCGTATTGTTCTGGAGCTATTCGATAAATTCGTTGAACTTCTGGGGGAGGAAGAGATTCCATTGAAGGAATACTGTGAACTTCTTGATGCAGGACTTGAAGAGGCGAAAGTTGGTGTGATTCCTCCAAGTCTGGATCAGGTTGTGATCGGAGATGTGGAAAGAACACGTATCAAAAATATCCGCGCATTATTTTTTTGTCGGAGCAAATGATACGCTCCTTCCGGGAAATGCAGGAGCAAGAGGTCTGCTTTCCGAGCGAGACAGAAAACAGTTCCAGGAGAAGAAGATGAATCTTTCTCCGGGACCGAAGGAGAAGTTATATATTCAGAAATTTTATCTCTATATGAATCTGACGAAACCGTCAGAACTTCTGTATCTGTCCTGGGCGAAAGTATCCGGGGAAGGAAAAGCACTGCGTCCGGCGTATCTGATTCAAGATCTGATGCGTCTGTTCCCGGTACTTATTCCGGTAGAGGAAGACAGAAAAGGATTGCTTGATCATGAGATGATGAGAAGGAACGGACTTTTGCAGATTGCAGAAGGTTTAAGAGAGAGGGAGCATGGACTGAATGATTCCTGGAAAGAACTGTACAGATGGTTTGTGAAAGATGAACAGAGTCAGGAAACTCTGAAGCGGATTATAGAAGCTGGTTTCTATCGAAAGGATGAACCGAGCCTTGGAAGCAGAGTGGCAAAAGAGCTCTTTTTGGATCCGAAGCGTGTCAGCGTAACAAGACTGGAACGTTTTGCTTCCTGTGCATATGCACATTTCCTGAATTACGGACTTCGTCTGTCAGAACGGGAGAAATATGGGTTCGAAGCAATGGATCTGGGAAACATTGCACATCAGGCACTGGAGCGATTTGCACACAAAGTAGAAGAGGAAGGTCTGGACTGGGTTACGATGCCGGAAGAGAAGCGGGAGCAGCTGATTGATGAAAGTGTAGAAGAAAGTATTCTGGATTATGGAAATACAGTTCTATTCTCGTCTGCACGTAATGAGTATATGATCCACAGAATCAAGCAATTGATCAACCGGTCCGTCTGGGCACTGACACAGCAGATGGCGGCAGGCGATTTTGTGCCGAGTGGTTGTGAGTTTAAGTTCGGAAGCGGAAAGATTGACCGAATTGACACATGTGAAGATGAAAATGCAGTCTATGTGAAGGTAACGGATTACAAAACAGGAAGGAAAGCATTTGATATCACAGCATTCTATCACGGTCTGCAGATGCAGCTTCCGGTTTATCTGAATGCGGCACTGGAGATCGAACGGCAGAAACATCCGGAGAAGGAAGTACTTCCGGCCGGTATTTTTATTACAGGATCCAGGATCCGATTGTGAAGAAAGAAGAGACAAAAGCGGAAGTTGAGCAAAGCATTCTAAAAGAGCTGAAGCTGGATGGACTGATCAATGCAGATGAAAATGTAGTTGAGCATCTGGAACGGAATCTGAGTGGAACTTCAACATTCTATCCGCTGCGGATGAATAAGAACAGAACACTCAGTTCGGCATCAAAAGCTTTATCAAAGGAGAACTTTGATACGGTTCTTGCGTATACAAAGGAGAAAGAAAAAGAACTGAAAGACGTGATGTATCAGGGTGAGGTCGCAGCACTTCCATATGTACTTGATGAGATGACAGGCTGTGATTACTGTGGGTGCAGGGATATCTGCGGATTTGACCAGAGAATTGAAGGCTGTGAGTACAGAAGATTAAGAAAATATACCTTGGAAGAAGCGTTGAACTCTATGAAAGAGCGTCTTGGTATTTTGGAAGAGAAAGGGGAGGCAGGAGAATGAGCGTAAAATGGACAGAAGAACAACAGAAAGTAATCGACTTGCGTGACCGCAACATTCTCGTATCTGCAGCAGCAGGTTCCGGAAAGACAGCGGTACTTGTTGAACGGATTATTTCTAGGATAACAGATGAAAATGATCCAGCGGATGTAGATCGTCTCCTGGTTGTGACTTATACGGAAGCAGCGGCGGCAGAGATGAAAGAACGAATCGGTGTAGCAATTGAAAAGAAGCTGGAAGAACAGCCGGGAAATGTGAATCTGGAGCAGCAGTCCACATTGATTCACAATGCGTCGATCATGACGATCCACAGTTTCTGCTTGTCGGTGATCCGGGATCATTTTCATGTGATCGGGATTGATCCGGCCTTTCGAATTGCAGAAGAAGGAGAATTGCGTCTTCTGATGCAGGACGTCTTAGAGGAGCTGATCGAGAATTTTTATGCAGAGGGATCCGAGACATTCTTAAACTTTGTTGACCAGTACGGGACAGGAAGAAATGATCAGAAGATCGAGGAACTTATCCTCCAGCTTTACGAATATTCCAGAAGTTATCCACAGCCGGAAAAGTGGTTGAAGGCATGTGTGGATAATTATGAGATTGATCCGGAGAAGATGGAAGAAGCAGATGTTGTGCAGGAAGCAAAGGCAAGAGTAAGGCAAAATCTCACAGATGTGAAAGGGTTTGTTCAACAGGCGATAGAAGTATGCGAACTTCCAGCCGGTCCGTATATGTATGGTGAAATGTTAGATTCTGATCTCGTACAGATTGAGCAATTGGAAAGAGCAGAGACATTTTGTCAGCAAGAGCAGATCGTCAGTAATTTCACATGGAAGCGTCTGTCAGGAAAGAAGGATCCGACAGTCGATCCAGAACTGAAAGAGAAAGCGCAGGGACTTAGAAAACAGGCTAAGAAGCTGATAGAAGATCTGAAAGCAAATTATTTCTACGCGCCTGTTGATGAGTGGATCAAGGATATGCAAGAGGCGCAGATAGCGATGAAGATGTTAGTTCTGCTGGTACAGGCTTTTGCAGAGACATTTTCGGAGAAAAAGAGACAGAGAAATCTGTTGGACTTCAGTGATATGGAACAGTTTGCACTTCGGATTCTGACGGAAGAAAAGGAAGGGAAACTGGTTCCGTCAGCAGTGGCACAGGAGTATCAGGAACGCTTTGAAGAAGTTATGATCGATGAGTATCAGGATAGTAACCTGGTGCAGGAAACAATTCTGACGAGTGTGTCAAGAGAGTCGGCAGGACAGAATAATCTTTTTATGGTTGGAGATGTAAAACAGAGTATTTACCGATTCCGCTTGTCGCGCCCGGAACTCTTTATGGGAAAATATAACAGCTACAGTACGCAGGAGAGCAGCAGGCAGAGAATTGATCTTGACAGGAACTTCCGAAGCAGAGGAGAAGTACTTGACAGTACAAATTATATTTTCAGAAAACTGATGCGGAAGGAATTCGGAGAAATTATCTATGATGATAAGGCGGCACTGCATTTGGGAGCCTCGTTTCCTGAATTACCGGATGAAAATGTGTTTACGGATCAGACGGAACTGCTTCTTTACGATCAGACGGGGCTTCGGAGTAGTGAAGCGAGAGAAGAAGAGGCACGGATGATCGCACAGAGAATGAAAGAACTTCTAAACACGGGTGTTGTGCTTGATAAGGAGACTGGAGAATACCGCCCGGTTCATTGTCGGGATATGGTGATTCTGACGAGAAGTTTACAGGGGTGGGCAGAAGTTTTCGCGTCTATACTGGCCGAGGAGGGAATTCCTGCATATTCTGTGAGCAGAGAAGGATATTTCGAGACATATGAGGTCAGTGTTCTTCTGGATTACCTGAAAGTTCTTGATAATGCAAGACAGGATCTGCCATTGACAGCAGTTTTGACTTCACCGTTTGCCGGTCTGACGGCAGCAGAGCTGTCAGTGATTCGTCTTGCGTATCCGAATCAGTTGTTTTACGAGGCAGTAGAAGGATTTTTCAGTCTGAGTTTGGAAGAAATTCCGGAAACTGTGGACAAAAAGCAGGCAATACAAGTACAGGAAAAATTGAGAAAGTTTTTCGAGGTATTGGATCGTTTCAGAGAAATTCTTCCGTATACGGCAATCCATGATCTTCTTGCGAAAATAATTGATAAAACCGGCTATGGGTTATTTATCAGTGCTATGCCGGGGGGCGCACAGAGGCAAGCCAATGTAGAAATGCTTGTTGAGAAAGCAAGAGCATTTGAAGGGACGAGTTATAAAGGTCTGTTTAATTTCGTACGCTATATCGAGCAACTGAAAAAATATGATGTTGATTATGGTGAAGCAAGTATCATAGACGAGCAGGATGACACGGTCCGTATTATGAGTATTCATAAAAGTAAAGGTCTGGAGTTTCCAATCGTTTTTGTAGCCGGAACAGGAAAGCAATTCAATACACAGGATCTAAAAGGAAGTATTGTGATCCATCCGAGAAACGGAGTTGGAATTGACGTTGTAGACCTTGAGATGAGGACAAAGGCACCGACCTTTTTGAAGAAAATGATCCAGGAGAAGACAAAGCTTGAGAATCTTGCAGAAGAACTCCGTGTGCTTTATGTAGCGATGACAAGAGCGAAGGAAAAGCTGATTCTGACAGGCAGTCTGAAAATGGGAGAAGACGGTCTGGAACCATATGTGAACCATATGACAGACAGGAAATCTCCATTGAGCCTTTATCAGTTAGAGAGCGCAAACCGTTATCTGGACTGGATTCTTCCGGCACTTCTTCAGGCAGAAGATCTCAAGAGAGAAGATGGTTTATGTGGGATTCTCAAAACAGAAAGCGAAGAGGTTCAGCAATTGCCGATTCAAGTCCGGATTTTTGATGCAGGAGAGATGGAGTTTACAGAAGATGCACAGCGACAGGCGGAAATAATTGCAAGAGAAGTGCTTGAACACTGGGATACATCGAAGGTTTATCTTCCGGGAGCAGAAGAAAAGCTGGAACAGCAGATGAATTTCCTGTATCCATATAAAGAAGAAGGAAAAATGAAACTGAAATTTACAGTTTCAGAGTTGAAGAAGCGTGAGTCTTTGCGGGAAGAAGCAGGAGAAGAATTGATTCAGAGCGAGATTGTGCACTGCTTCCGCATTTCATGGAAGAACAGAAAGAAGGACTGACAGGAG
>ENA-OQJF01000320-OQJF01000320.1-human-gut-metagenome-genome-assembly--contig:-NODE-320-length-13040-cov-2.480059_pt1 | contig 13040 bp, 18 predicted proteins | sample MGYA00242595_ERZ504761 | MGnify/ENA primary metagenome ERZ504761 (study PRJEB26092, sample SAMD00036367) | human gut metagenome | host: Homo sapiens | study: EMG produced TPA metagenomics assembly of...
ATGTAATATTTGAACCGGTTCAGGTTCAATATTTCCCTGATCCTTTTGTCAGCCTTCTCCAGTTCGGTATCCGACCCGTCGAAGACACAGACCGAAAAGAAGGAGCGCACCAGCATCTGGTTCTCCTCGAGGATCTCTGTCTGGAGCTTGTCCAGCTCTTTAAATTCCCTTTCGATGCCCTTGTTCATGGAAGAATTGCTCCCGTAAATGTCTATGTTGCGTGCGATCCGGGAGCGCAGCCTCTCGTTTCCCTCGAAATAGATGACCTGGTTGACGATGTGGTTGTAGGGAAGGTACATGCCTAACTGTTCCATCAGGGGATGGTACAGTTGTGAAGCGGCCGGTGGCAGCGACTCGTCCCTGACATAGGACTCGATGTTTCCTTCCGGAAGGAAGGTCTCGTCGCACACCGCATAGCAGCGCGCATGGTTCTTTCCCACATGCAGGCTCCCGTCGACGTGTATATCCACCACGGCGTCCGTATCACCGAACAGGCCGGAGTATGCGCGGGTGAATCCGGATATCCCTTCACAGGACATGGGCAGCACCGAGTTCCCGCGCATGTTCTGCAGGATGCTCACCGCATTGTCCACCCCTTCGAGAAAGGCTTCCAGCTTTCTGTAGTCTTCCCTGTGCAGATGTTCCTTATAGGCCAGGGGTGAGGATACATACGCCTTTTCCAGGCTTTTCAGCCCTGCAAGTACAAAGTGCAGGATACAGGTGTGGTCGATGTACAGGCGTCCTTCAAAGTGGCGCGCGTCGGCACGGTCCAGGAAAGAGCCGGTGCCTTTGCCCGGGTGGTACTCTTTTTTAAGGAACACGTCCTGTTTGTGTACGTAGGTACCGTCGGGCATGTGCCTGAAGGCTTCCCGGTACATCCCGTCCCTTTCGTCGATCTCTTCCGGGGAAAGGGAATAGCACTCCGGCTGCCGGAGCTCGAACGGGATACATATGCTGCCGCTCCGGGTCAGGATCACGCTTTGTCCATCGGACTCGCTGATAATGTCAAGTATGCTGTATGCCTCTTCCTCTTTCATCTTGTTTCTTCTTCAGAAGTTGTCTGTTTATGGTTAAGTTACTCACGGTCATGCCGTACTTCGATTCCCTGAATTTCGTTGGCCGTGCCTTTTTCCTGAGTTTGTGCCCCAGTACCGGCAGCAGCGGCAGCGAGACCGAAAGGACCAGTAACGTCAGGGTCCAGTCACCGGTCATGATGCCTGTACGGACACTCAGGAAAAGCAGGACAAGCGCGGCGGCACAGCATCCCACAAAAATCCAGTAGTCCGATGAAAGGAAGCCCCGTATCATGCAGGGGCTTTCCAGTCCTTTCCTGACAGTGTACCTCATATGGTCAGTTTAATGCCGGATATCGCGGCTTTGGCCGCTGTTATCACGACTCCCGCAAGCAGGGAGAAACCCACATACCAGCCCAGGGCAAACAGGCCGTCCCTGCGTGTTCCCCGGTTCTCCTTGTCGATGATGTTATCCAACTGCTGGACCACCCCTAAGGCAAGCCCCACAAGCATACAGGCCGCAAAAATCGGCAGGGTGTAACCGTCCAGGATCTGGTTCATCGCGCCGCGGGCATCCTGTGCATATCCGCGCAGGGTGGACGACAAATAAAAAAGCGGACAGTAGTAAATTTTCTTTTCATGATGGTTGCTTATTTTAGGGTTGTATGGTTCCGGTATAGTCTCCTCCCGTTTCCCAGGGACGGGCACTCACACCGGAGAGCATGAGTACCCCTTCTTTGCTCAGGGTCAACGCGTAATCGTATCTTTTACCGGCTTCAAAGGTGTTTGCCGGAAGATACCAGTCATAGGTCCGGTCCAGGTAGCGGATCTGCGCTTTCCTCTCTTCAAGCCTGCCTGGCAGGAGCAGCAGGATGTTCTCCTTGGAAGAAACGGTGCCGCTTCCCTCGTTTACGGACAATGTACCGCCTGTAAGGTCGTATGTGGCCTCTGTCGGTACGGCTTCCACATTCAGGCTGCACGCCCGGCTCCCGTCCACGGTAAAGGCCAGCAGGGAGAGCAGGTGCTTCATTTCGATACTCGCCCGGCGGTTCTGCCAGTCCAGACGCACTTCATCCGATGCCAGGTAATCCGTCTGGGGACTCAGGCTGACAGCCACTTCCTTTCCCGGGATACTCCGGAACGGGGAGAAAGCGAACAGCCGGCAGGTTTGCTGGGTAAGCGTCACCTGCGGAAAATTCCAGCTCTCCCCATAGGTCACATGCAACGGATTGCTGACACCGGTATATGAGCCTCCCGTTTCATCGAGCAGCACCATGCCGAAATCTTGTACCGGAACATGCCCCGTATCCGTACCGGCACTGCGGCTGAAACAGTTTTCTATCTCAAGTCCCGCCTCTCCTGTCCCGGGGAGGGAGTCTTCCTTGCCGGAACAGCCCGTAAGGGCCGCCGGCAAAAGAAACATGACTATGTGTTTATACTATTTTTATTTTCATTTTTTTGCTATTCGTTTAATTAAGGATTGATATCAATTGAAGTTTTACCCTTCTGTCTGACGGTCAGTGTCAGTGTCTTTCCGCTTTCCGCCTGTGTAAGGGTCACGCTTCCGCTGCGGATCTCCTTGGTCGGATTCTCGTCATAGCTGACCGAGCTTCCCGATACGTGAATCCAGCTGTCACCCGATGCGCTCCAGGAAAGGTCCTTCCGGCTGTTACCCGCTATCTTATAGCTTGTAATGCTCAATGTAAATGAGCCTGAGCCTGCTTCCACGCGTTCACTGTGGGTCGTGCTTCCGTCCCCATAGCTGAAATAGTAGCTGACCGGAGCTGCTTCCTGACTGATGGTGACCGTTGCGGAACTACCGCCATGACTTGCCGTAAATACGCAGCTGCGCGTGGATGCCGTATTGTTCTCCGATACGCTCACCGTATTACCTGAAAGGAAAAATCCCTCCGTACCTCCGCTGATAGAGGGTGAGCCTCCCTGGAGAGTCTCTTTAACCCCATTGACGAATACGTCCCGTGAGGCGCCCGCACTGAGCGTCGAAGTCCCCCCTTTCCAAGAAATGGCGGAAGGATTGGCCGTCAGGGTAACTCTCCAGGATCCGTAATTCCGGTATTTGGGCTCGAGGGTACGGTCCGCAAGCACCTCAAAGCTGTATTGTGCGGTACCGGATACAATCCTTCCCCCTTCATACCAGCCGGCAAACTCATAGCCCGGCTTCACGCTCGCCGACACCGTACAGTTGCTTCCCGTATTGTACACGTCCCGCACCTGTGGTGGTTCCGTCCGGGGTATATCCAGGATAGTATCTGTTTTTTGTAGTCCATCCGGTAATTATGTATTTTCCCTTCTTCGGTAACCATGTCGGAGGTTCCGCGGAGCTTGATGCCGGTGGTTCCCGTAAGGGCTACATAGTTGGAAGAGGTCGTAAGCCTTTGTGCGGGGATGGTTACCCGGAATACCGTCGTACCTCCTGTTTCAGAGTATTTATGCATCGTGCAGCTTCCCCTGCTTTCATCCGTGGTGATCCCGCCTGTAAGGAGGTTGAAGCGGCTTGTACGTCTCACATTCTCCATCGTGGCTTCCCTCACACCGTCATTTCTATCGATCCTGACCTCTACGGTCGACATCCTGTGTTTGAAATGCAGTGGGACCGTGTAGTTCCGGATAGGATCGGTATAGGTCGCTGTCATGAAGTCTGCCGAGAGCCATCCCGGTTTATCGCTTTGGTTGCCGGCAGTATGGGAAATTCCGGTTATATCGGTCTGGCCTGCCTTGAAAGGGTAGTACACGTAAAAGTCAAAGTCGGTTCCTACGGTTACTATGATATTGTCCGCTTCCGCCTCCGGCTTGAACTTCTGTCCGTCATACGTATATTTGTTGTTCACTGCCCAATACACGCCGGTCTTCGGTTCGATGGCGAATACGCCTATGGCATCGCCTGTCTCGAAACTGCCTTCCTGGCTGCTTCGCGTTTCCCCCTGCCCGGTCATGGCGGTAAATGTCACGATCCCGCTATCCGGTATGGTTTCCTGCGGCCCGGTATCTTCCCGGCTGCAGGAAAAGGACAACAGCAGAAGGAGACTGCAGACAATCGTTGTTATTGCTCTTACCATTATTCTCTTTTTTATGGGGGAACCGGAAGGCTCCCCCGCGGGTTAGTAATCTATTTGACCGGAACAAGGGTGATGTCTTCTTCAGTGGAAGTCCAGCCTTCTATGGTTACCGACTGTCCGTTTTCCCCTCCGATCTCCGCATCGTTGGAACGCATGGTGATCGAGTAGATGTATCTCTTTTCCCGCCTCCCAGGTGATTTGCGGGATGGCATAGGTATAGGTTGCACCGTCGATCACCACTTCAAGCGACACCTCGCCCGCGGCCAGCGCCATCGGGTAGATGGCCGCGGCATAATCCACCGCCTGCTGTCCCTGTGCCGGAACGGTCGTGTTCGGGCTCCATGTCAGCTCCGTGCTGGTAGGTTGGAACGTAATTTTTCCCCCGTCGTTCAGGTTCATGGTTCCGGTAGTGGCGAACTTGGAGGCCGTTGCCTTGAGTTTGGCCGAGGTCAGGTTTCCGTCGTTATGGTACTCGGGTGAAACTTTCAGCCGCACCACAAACTGTGAAAGCACATGCTTCATCGGTATTCTGGCATCGGTCTCGATCACGGATACCTGGTTAGTGCTTTTACCCCACATGTAATCAACGGACGTGCCGACATTGATAGGAACCGGTATTTTAGTGCCGTCAGCCACTGCCTGGTTGTACGGATAATAGGTCCATATCGTGGCTTTTTCCGTCCAGCAGATACACCGGACTGGCTTGTGACCAGCTGTTTGCCTGTCTGGTAGACTTGTTGTTCTGGGCATCATAACGCGGGTAGGCGTCTCCCCAGCCGCTGGACTTGTACATGAACAGGCCCATCGCATCGCCTGCCGCCCAATCTGTCTTGGGATCGAAACCGGCCCTTGTTTCGGTGCTTTCGGAACTTACGGTAGGTACGATATTCAGCTGTGCCCCCGAATGCTCGCCGTCCGTCACTTGCTCATTAAAAACTTCTTCACTGTTACTGCATGAAGCCAGCAGGCCTGCGGCCATTACCGCTGAAAGAAAAAAACTTGTTTTCATTTTCATCTGAAAAAATAAATAATTAATTATAGTTTGGTAATTCTGTTTCCGGGATATCCTCCCAATCCGGAATGACAACCGGTTCTCCTATGGTCAGTTCCTTGCCGATGTGCAGGTCCAGTTCCAGAGAAAGTTCATCGCTGTCAAATCCCCGGAGATACGGGGTCAGGTCCACCTTCTGCTCTTCGTTGAATACCGAATCCTTCCCGTCCATTTCAATCTTTACCGAAAGGATATTCTCCGCTGCGGGGTTGAACCCGAAAGCGTACAGGCTTGTCTTCCACCGGTCGGTTTCCGGTTTACGCGCGAACAGGCTCGTGACACTTGCGTTTCCAGTCCTTTCCCGCGAGACAAGGTACCGGCCGGTGGAAATACCGGTGAGGGTACCTTTCAGGCCGGCCAGGGGAGCGGTATTACCCGAGACGTTGATCTGTATATTCAGTCGTTGGACGAATGCGGACGGTGTTATGGGAACGCGCTTGGGCCTCTGGTACTCCAGACGCTGGCCGAAACCGGCCGAACAGCAGAACTTCTGCACGCCGGAAATGTATACCTCGCCCTCCAGGGTATCTGTCCGTGCCATAAGGCGGGCCTCGTGATAATCCCGGATGTCGCTCACTTCATAATTCCCGGTATAAAATAGGAATTGGTATTCACCCTGTGGAATGCTTTGGCGCAGGGTATCCTGCGTAAATGTCATCTGTTCTCCGGAAGGAATATCCATACCGGAAGGGAATGCTATGATGTGCCTTTCCTCCGGTACGGGAGGTGTTTCCCGGATCCCGCTGAAATCACACCAGGCGACCAGCTCCCCGTTCCTGATACAGAAATCCTCGTTGAACTCGCAGCTGCTGAGAATGGCCGCAAGGACTGTAAAAGATATGAATCTGTTAGTATAGTTCATCTTTATATAAATTATAAGTTACTATCAGTTGTTGATCTCCGGATCGAGCTTGCCCCTCCAGATCTTGGAGTCATCCTGGTCACAGGACCTGACATACATCTTCAGGGCTTCTTTCTCCCGTCCCAGACGGCTGTAGAGGATAGAGAGCAGGTAGTTCCTGTCAGAGGTATCCGGCTGTTTGAGCATGACATCCAGGGCACGGCTGTCATAGCCTAAGGACATCAGGCAGACCGCCGTATTGTAGTCCTCCCCGTAGAACTCTTCCAGCATGGACAGCGCCTGCTTGTATTGCCTGTTCTCGATCAGGCTGACCGCGTGCATGTAGGTACTATCGATGACCGGCATCACAATCGTATCCTGGATCATATCCCGGCGGTGGAGGTGGAAATTGAATTCCACACAGCGCAGCAGCGGATAATACCTTTCCCGGATGCGTTTGTAGTCGGAAGCATATTCGCGCAGGGCATGTTCCCGGCTGTCGGGATTCTTCGTCTCTTTCAGGATACGTAAAATGCCGGCCTTGTTTGCCAGGCTGTCATCTGAAAGGACCAGTTCGTGCAGTCTGTCCCAATCCTCACCGGTCCAGCGGGGACGGAAAAGCGTATCGACCCCTTCCCGGTCTTCCGTACGTGCAGCAAGGTATTTCTTCAGCTCCAGCGCACGTTCCCTGGAAAGGAAAAGGTTCATTTCGGAACTGCCCTCGGGGGATGAAGTGGCCGTCATGCGGATGCTGTCTATGAGGAACTCTCCCGTATAATTGATTCCACGGATGGTCTCGAACACCTTGTCGATCTCAGCCTTGTTGTTCCCGGTCTTTTCATCGAACCCGGTACTTCCGCTCTTATAGGTCACATAGGCCCGCAGGCTGACTTCATCCTTCCGGGTAATGATCTTCTTCCTGTAACGCGGCGTGCGGTCAAGGAACTGCACCATGCTGGAGATATAATAGGTGATCGTGTCCGATGGCGGAAGCTGGGTCCGTACCTCGTCCCTGGAGAGGATCTGTCCGTCAAGCGTCAGCTCTATCTTCTTCGTGTTTTCGGTGGCGGGAAGCTCCTGCTTGTAATAATACACGAAGCTGTTGCCTTGCTTGATGACCGTATCCAGGCGTGCGGGCTCATAAGGAAACCGCACATACTTTTCGTACATCGCACCGGCCTGCTCCTTTCTTTTCTGGTTCTCGGCTATCTTCTTGTAATCGGTAAAGCGTTCCGTTATGGCCGCCGAATCTTCCGGGGTGATGCTTCTCGTGCGGATTTTATAATTACCTTCGGCAAACATCTTCCATTTGGAAGGAATGTATTTGCCGTCTATTTCCCGGCGCATCCAATAGGCGGGAAGGTACTCCAGGATGGAATTGTATCCGGCAATGGCCTGCCGGTTACGTTCCATCTTGTAGTTGAACAGTGCGAACCGGGCATTGGTCTTGTCTGACCAGTCAACCCAGCGCTCCTTGGCGATGACCTCGTGCTTCCAGGCCTGGAAGTATTCCTCCTCCAGCTCGGCCAGTGCCTTCTTGTATCCTTTGCTGTCGAGCAGCCGCTGCATATACAGGCTGTCGGGTATGATGGAGTTCATAAAGGCCCGGTAACGCATGTACCCTTTTTCCTGCATTTTGGCAAAGTCGGCCCCTGAAAGGAAGATCTTGTCCAGGTACAGGGTGTCGGACGGTTTATAGGCTACGGGAGTGAGCTGGACCTGCCACTTGTTGTTGATCAGCTCACCGGGAACCGTTACGAGAAAGTCCAGGTTGATCTTTCCGTTTCTCTCGGCTACCTGTTTGCTCTTTGCCATGACAGTAACTTCCGAGAGTTCGATCAGGGTCATATTTTCGCCCGTGACACTGTCATGGGATACCTGTTTGACCAGGTGTTCTTCACCTTTGTCATCCGTCCAGGCAATTTGACCGGGCAGCTGTTTGCCGGTATCCGCAACCGTCTCCTTCATCTGCGGCTGAGAGATACGTACGCGTGCCAGACGGCGCTCTGTGGTGCATGAAATCAGTAATCCGCAGAAAACAAAAGGTATGATACGTCTCGTCTTTCTCATTTTCTTAAAAGTTAGAACAGGTACACCAGATTCACTGCTGCACGGGTGGGAAGGAAATGCCAGCCATAATTTTTGGATACAAGGTCGCCGCAGCGCTTACACAGGTACTTGTCATGGCCCAGCCATACCGCACCGGCACCGACTTCCCACTCAACGTTCCAGTGCGTACTGAGCTGGTAGGCTTTGCCTATGCTCACGCCCACACCGTAGCCTTCACCTTCATAGCGGTACCTGCTGCCGAAGAGGTTGCCCACACTGTATGTACCGGCGGTGCCGTGCATGCCGATAAATGGCCCCATATAGCTCTCGAGCAGCCAGTAGCGTACACCCGGAGCGACATATAGGTTACGGAACTGCCGGTTCTTGCTGAACCGGAACGGGTTATACTGCACGGGCAGGTGAAGCGACCATTTACGCCCCAGGGTCATGGATGCCTCCAGGTTCAGGTTGGTCGTAGCCAGACCCAGGACGTTGGTACGCAGGGAATAGGACTGGGCCGATACTCCCAGAGTGAAGGCAAGCAGGCTTCCCAAAAGAAATGATCTCTTTTTCATGCCGGCTGTTCCTCCTTTTGCTTAATGACAGTCACTTCCCAGGCTGTCAGCGTATTGAACCAGCGGTTCTCCCACTGGCGGGCGGAGATGTCAAATTTGACGTGTACGGTCATACCTACCTCGACGGCGTACCGCTCGATGTTGGCGTTCATCAGCTGCAGGCATACGCTCTGCGGTTTGCTCTCTTCTGTCTCCAGAACGAATTCCCGGCTTTTCCATTCATTGCCGGAAGTCTTGCCGATCCCGTCCTTGACGGGAAGTACGGCGATGATTTTTCCTCGTATTTCCATTTTTATCAATATTGGTTTTTTAATGGTCTGTTTATTTTCGCACTCCCTCCGGCAGGCTGTCACAGCTTACCGCAGGGCTGCGAAAAGGCAAGGATACACCCTGACTGTTTTATTTGAGATGAAAGAATGAATGTGTCACTTTAAACAGGGGGATCCTGATTCTATATATTACTGGTTTTTAGATCGCTGTTTTATATTTGGCCGGCACGCCTATTCTTTCCATACGGCCAGAAAACGCCTGTACCGCTCCCGGGACCTTTCCGGCTTCTTCATTTAATTCGGCATACAGGCCGGCTTTAAGATTATCCGGTGGAATATCCTCTTTTTATCAGGCATGACCGGACCTGTCCTGCCCCCGATTAGGCTTGCCTAATCGCTGTCGCGGGGTTTCTTCGGGTTCTTATCCGTAGTATATATAATGTAGGGCAGAACGACAAGTTAAACCGCCTATGCAGCCAACAAATGATGGTTTCTATGATATTCATCTTTTATTATTAATTAACTCATGTATGTAATTATAATCTATATTTGTATCCTAATATTTAATGTTTTTGTCAGCTTGGTCTGGGAAGATAAAGCTATGTATTGTTTGTTTTGTTTGTGTAGTCTCCGGTTAGTTAAGCGTAATGGCCGGAGTATTTTTCTGTGTTTATTTTATTCATATTTTTCACATTCATATTTTGCTTCTCTGATTTCTTTTTCATATCAGGAACACCAATAGTAGGGCTGATATAAATCCGGTGAACTTACACGTATCACATAAATGGATTTGAATCATTCCTTATCAGTTTCTATCCTTGGTACAAAGCAGGTATGTGCCATAAACGAAAGGAAAACATATACTCAGTAAGAGGAGTATCCGGCTTCCTATGGAAGGGGTGGAGGACAGGAACTCCGCTCTTGCGGCGAGTCCGCAAAGGTGTGCTGTCCCCTGTACCCCAAAAAATATTCCCAAGAATTTACGGCTCATAATCATCTTATAAAAGAGGCTGTTTCCCTTCTTCCGGGGGATGCCCTTGTTTTTGTCACAATCTTGTTCCTTCATTTTTTCAATCATTTGTTTTTTCTTTCCGGAGGAAACAGAGATATTTTCTCAGGATATAACCGCAGTTCTTTGACAGGCGCAGGCGGAAGGTCTCCTCACAGGGAAGCACCTCCAGTGTTACCACTACGGGTGAGTCCTGCCAGGTGATCTTAGGGAATACCTCCCGGAGTGCCCCTTGGGAAACCTGCAGGGCCTCCTCCCCGTTCCAGATCCCCGCATCCCTTTCGGGCTTGTAGGTAAAAAGATGCCCCGTGCCGGCATAGTCCACGGCATACCAGTATGTGCCCTTCATTCTTTACCTCCTGTCTTTTCCCCGAGAAAGAAACCGCTTCCTTCTCCCAGAAGGTTTCTTACTTTCGTAATCGAAATAATACATACCAGGGTATCCGGCTTTCCTTTCACGTGGATGGTCCATTGGATCTCCCGGTTGCCTACCGCATCCAGATGCAAGGATTGTGTACGTGGATACTTGGCGTCAAGTTCCTCAATCCGGCAGTGGAGTTCCTCTTTCAGGTCATCCAGAACCTCCCTGTTCTTTATCAGGCTGTCCTTAAGCTTCAGGACATATTCCTGGAGCTCGCTTCCCTTCCGGTTCACCGATGCATAGGTCTGTATGTAATGTATGAAATACATATGGCTGTTATTTAATGGGTTCCTGTCTTTTATCCTGTATCTCCATTCTCCGCGTGATACGTCTACGGTTTATATGTCTCAGACAGGCCGTTAGTAACATGAGGGCTATGATTACCATAATTCCGACCGGTACAAGAGGGGATCGTTCCAGATTAAACGCAAAGGGTGCCGCCAATATTCCGATAGCCAAAAAAGATAGAAACTACAAACAGAAGTGGCCAAAAGATGGAATTCTCGGGCCTTTCCTTTGGATCATTCCCTCTATAAACCCGTTCCGAAGATACTTTCCGGCAGGCAGCATTTCCTCAAATTGGATGGACCGGTTGTACCTGCATCGCAGTTCGCCTCCTGAGACTGTCTTGAAAAAGCAGACTACACTCCCCACAAAAGGGGTATCACCATTAAAGGAGACATGAAATGTGACCACTACGTTCCGTAGCACCTGGTTCATTTGGGAGATTGTATCGGAGCACTCCCGGCTTTTTGCTTCCAGAAAAGAGCGGAAGTCGGGGGTTGACAGTGCGTACTCCCAAATATTCCGGCTTACTTTCCGGGAGAAAATGTGCACTTTCGTTTTACCGGCGGGCATGTCTTTCTCGTGGTATGTGTAAACTGTCTGTATGTTATATGTAATTTCCATTTCTGTCATTTTATGCATTATTCTATTTCTTCGCCCCATAACTCCACGTCAGTAGGGGCATGTTTGATTTGGTATCCGAACCATAACATGTCCAGGATATACAAGGCGATAAGCGGTATCCATGCTGTCATTGCCTGTCTCCTCCGCTTATTTGCCTGTTCAGGTTGATGTTACGTCCGTCACCCATTCCGGAGCTATAAGCCGAATAGTCGGTCTTGGCCTTTCTTGGCTGCACTTTGGAAGGACTTGTCCCGATTGTTTCCAGGTATCTCTCGATAAGGGCATTATGACAATGTACCAGGGCGGTCTCATGTACTTCTTCCGCCGAAGTGCTTCGCATCGCTTCAAACTGCCCTCTTAGTCCCGGTGTCACGCCTTCGAGGTACGAACGTATATACTCCTTCCTGTACTTCTCGGTACGGTAATATCCCCGTTTGATCGATACATACTCCATGTGCCTTTTATCTGCCAACCGGCGGAAAGTGGTGCGTAGATAATCATACAGCACGGTTACGGCTGCAATATTCTCCTGCGTACCCACAATCAGCATGTCGGTGGTTCCTCGGTAACGGAGCATCCGGCAGTAATTGTATTCGCACAATACGCGCACAGGTCACGTTTCCAGTAGTTGCCGAAGCTGTCCTTATAGCTGATCGCTCCGGATTCCCTGATTTCAAACACCGTCTCCGGCCGCTTTTCGTTCACGTCAAGCAGGGAAAGGTTATATTCCTTCAGAAGCCGTTTCACATGGGTGGCGGCAGCTTTGGCCTCGCCTTCCGAGGTGGTCGATTCCTTCAGGCGTATCAGTTTCCGGATACGTTCCAGGATCTTGTCCGGTATGTTATTTTCCTGTTTCATTATTCTGTTTTGTTATCGGTTCGTAAATCCGGCCGGTTAAATGTTCCGTTTTCCGGCTCTTCACATTTCCCGCCCGCTTGCCGGGCACTTGATTTTCTGCAAAAACTCGTTGAAGTCATTGCATGACGGATACAGGCGTTCCGCCTCGTTCACCAATACCGTGTCCTTGGGAAGGAAATGCCGCATCTTTCTCAGGGCCTCGCGTCCCGGACTGTCGTTATCCAGGAAAGCGTGTACCTTTTCATACCTTGAAAGAAAATCCTTTGACCGCTCAACGATGGAAGTGGAATTCAGAACGCACAGGTCCAGTTTTCTCAGTGCCGGCATCTGGGGATGATCCTTCGCGTATTGCTTGAAACTCAGCAGGTCGAAGAAACCTTCAAAAACGGCACAGGACCTGTTGCCTGCGGCCAGGCCGGTAATATCCTTGGCGGTGGCACATCCCTTGAACATGCTGTTACGCAGTTCGAAACCTCCGTGGTCGTTGGCGAACCCCAGCGCGTATTTCTCGCGGGGATTCTTCTCGAAGCAGTAATGCACCTCCACGCAGTGTTCACGGACGATATCCGCGTCGATGCCCCGTGAAGCGGCATAATCAAGCAGGTGCCCGTTTTCCACCGGAATGATTTTCAGGAGAGTCATCCCGGAGGCTTTCTGTACCGGTACCGGCCTTGGCTGCGGAATCATGCCGGAGGAAAAGCCCAGTTCTTCGATCTCTTTCATTGCCTGTGGGAAAGAGCAGTTCTGGATGCGCATGACCAGATCCACGACCCTGCCGTGGCTGCTGTCTCCGAAGTCATACCACCGGTTCTCGTTCCTGAAAACCTTGAAGCTCGGAGAGCTGTCGCAGCGGAAAGGGGAGCGGTACATGTCGTACTCCCCCGTACCGCCGGGAAGGTTCGTAACCGTAGCGGGAAAGAATAGCTTCCGAAGGGGATTGAATTGGCTTCCTGTGATGTCATGGCTTA
>ENA-OQJF01000323-OQJF01000323.1-human-gut-metagenome-genome-assembly--contig:-NODE-323-length-12977-cov-3.335720_pt1 | contig 12977 bp, 5 predicted proteins | sample MGYA00242595_ERZ504761 | MGnify/ENA primary metagenome ERZ504761 (study PRJEB26092, sample SAMD00036367) | human gut metagenome | host: Homo sapiens | study: EMG produced TPA metagenomics assembly of...
CCAGGATAGTCACTTCTGCACCGGACGCAAAGTCTTGTCCGTTCTGCGAACTCAAGCAGTAAAGCGAATATAACGTGCCTTTACCGGCTTGTCGAACATCACCCTCTTTCCTTTGAGTTATTAGCAAAAGTACCTTCTTGACCGGATCACCCATTCTTTACCATCCATGCTGACTTGAATAGAGTAATCCTTGATATTGCCATTATTTCCATTCTGACGCGGCAGATAGGTAAAGCCTTTGATTTCTTTTACTTCACCTGCATCAAGATCCACCCAATGCGGATATTTGGCAACCGTTACTGAATACATTGTATGCCATATCGTACTAGGATCACCGTCAACCAGATTAGCAGCATCTCCATCGCCTGATTCCTGGCTGCTGGCATATACCACCTGCATCTGGATACTTTCTATCTTTTCAAACTTCATAACGGCACTAATATCCTTATTGTCCTTATACCATGCTTTCACAGTACCTCCATTACGCAAAGGAATAGGTTCTGTATATTCCTGTACCTTTTTACTACCGTCAATCGTATAGCAGAATACAGCGTCTTTTTTTGCCGACGTCAATTCTACCATCCCGGCAGGAGTACGTGTGATAGACAAAGGAATATCTCCGGCAGGAGCAACATTAGCAACAGCTGCCAAATTCGCACCAACAACCGGACGGATAATAAAGCCCATATTATGATGACCGGCAAATACCCTGTCTTGAACAAGAGGGCCACCTTGACCGCAGCTATTACCACCCAAACCGGTAACTGCACAATCCAGATGCAAATAAGTATCACCTGCTTTAGGCAATTGATATGGATGAGAAGCCAGGATCAAATCAAGAGCAGAATATTGAAGTGCAGACACCGACAGGCGATCGGTAGCTATAAAGACTGCCCCTTGTCCTGCCTGATTCGTCAATGCACACCAACGTACATCTTCATGATTACCCATATCCTGCGGCTTCGGGAAATTCACAAACTCACCCGCTACCGTATTCGTATGTTGCTCTATGAACTGGCCACTCTTACGGTCGGCATAGTTATCAATCGGTCCACGACCATAATAAGTAAAGTTAGCATATTCCTGAGGAACTTTCATCACATAGCCAAGACGTGGCAAAGTCAGGCTGGGACGAGTAGAAGTAATACTAGACTGCAATTCGATAGAGCCGTCCGGATAAACCGTCCACACCTGATTGGTAATAAACTTAAAGTCATTGGCTCCAAATTTCCGGTCTGTCAGTTCCACAATACTATTCTTACCGGAACTGGTCCCCCCTTTAATGCTTGCAGCATTCGGCGCCTGCGATTCTACGGTAAAACTCAATACCATTTTACCATCCTTCTCACGAGCTGTTACCTCTATCATTTTATGTTGCAGGTTATGCAAACCATATTCAAACCAAGGAGCATAGAACCAGTTATCATTGTTTGTAAAGGCACGAAGTGCATCAAGTTTCGGTCCGTTTCCGGCCGCAATAATTGTTTTATCGCCGTATTTCAAGCTATAAATACTTCCGGTCTGCTGATCGAATTCCGCTTCAAAGCCGTCCCCTTTAATTTCGATTCTCTCTGTACTCGGGTTCATACGACTCTTCAGACTTCCCGCAGTAGCGGCAGCCACTTCACTGATTAACGGACGATCCGTAGCTTCCTTCACCAGTACCTGCTCTTCCGCCATTACGAAGTCTTTATCAGCCCAAGGCATCTTGTCTTTCAATATAAACTGCACTTTCACAAAGTACTCCGCATCTTTTTTAAACGCAGCACGATTATAGGGAAGAGAGATTTGCATCCGCTGGCGGGGAGCCAGATTGATGTCTTTCTTCAGAGTTGCCTGAATAGCCTTGCCGTCCTCATAAACGGACCACATCAAATAGTAGTCGTCCGCCAGATTCTTGAAATAATACTTATTGAAGATCTCAAAGACACCCTTCTCAACATCGACAGCTTTCACTCCGATATTCTGATATACTTTTCTCACTTCATAATATTGAGGTTTCGGTTCCAGATCTCCGAACACGATTCCGTTCATTACAAACTGCCCATCATTGGGAGTATCGCCGAAGTCACCTCCGTAAGCCAGATAACGCGTACCCGTTTTCGGATCGTAATTATACATGGACTGGTCTACCCAATCCCATATAGCACCGCCACAGAAGAAGTTGGTAGACTCCATAGCTTCCCAATAATCAATAAGATTACCGCAAGCATTTCCCATTGAATGAGCATACTCGGAGATATGGAACGGATATTTAATATCATATTTCCCCTGTACAGCACCACGTACCCAACCGATAGACGGATACTGATTCGAACCCATATCAACAATATCATTGTTACGTTCATATTGTACGGGACGGGAAGTATCGAACTTCTTCAACGCATCATAAGCCGCCACAAAATTCTTACCCGGACCGGCCTCATTACCTAACGACCAAATCACGATAGAAGGATTGTTGACATTGGCATGCACCATTTCCATAACACGAGCCACATGAGCATTTTTCCATTCCACCGGATGAGAAAGCGAAGCGGCACCATAATAATATTCGTGTGATTCGATGTTAGCCTCATCTTCCAGATAGATACCATATTTATTGCACAGGAAGTACCAATACGGATCATCCGGATAGTGAGAGTTACGAACATGATTGATGTTAGCACGCTTCATCAGCATAATTTCTTTTTCCATCATCTCACGGGTAATGGCATGTCCCACAGCAGGGTTGGATTCATGACGGTTCACCCCTTTCAGTTTAACGGTCTTTCCGTTCACATAATAATAGCGTCCGGCAAGCCCGAACTCATCTTCTGACGCAGGTGTATCTTTGATTTCCACTTTCCGGAAACCTACGATAGTAGAAACCGTTTCAATAGTCCTGTTCTTTTTATCTTTCAGTTCAGCAACAAGCGTATAGCGATAAGGAAACTCCGCCGACCACTTGTTAGGAGCCTTCACCTGAAAAACAGTTTGAACCTTACCAATCTCATTCGGAACGATCTTCTCTATAACCGGAGATGAAACGCCGTCTACCAACGTATTTTCATCAGAATACAGTTTATTGGCATACAAAGAATAATATACTTTATAATCCTTGGCTGCCTTTTTATCCAAGTTACGGATATCAGCGTTGATAGTCAAAGAACCATCCGTATAAGTAGCGTCCAAATCGGGAATAGCCACCAAGTCACGGAAATGAACCTTGGGAACCGAGTACAAAGCTACCGTACGGAAGATACCCGGCAGACGGAACATATCCTGTGCCTCCAGAAATGAACCATCCGAGCTACGATATACTTCGGCTGCTACGATATTTTTGCCTTTCTGAAGATAAGGGGTAATATTGAAATTAGCGGTATTGCGCGAGTTCTTGGAGAACCCCACATACTTACCGTTAATCCAAAGATAGAAGAAAGAATCCACACCGTCGAAACTGATGAATACTTCCCTGCCGTCCCAATCCTGAGGAATCTCAAAATCGCGGCGGAAGGAACCAACCTCATTACGGTGCTTATAAGTAGTCCAGTTAGCGGGCGGAGTACGCATCACTCCTCCGCGCCAGTCGTCTACCTTCACGCTATGTTGGAAGATAACCGGTTGATTGACATAAATAGGAGTTCCATACTTCAAGCTTCCGTCTTTCTGAATACCATAGATATTCCAGCTCGACGGTACAGGGATTACGTCCCACGAAGTCACATCATAATTCGTCTGATAGAAATCTGCCGGACGGGAATCGGGGTCGGGTGCCCAATGAAACTTCCAGTCGCCATTGAGAGACTGCCAGAACTTACTGTTTTCGGGCAATACTTTGCGAGCACTTTCCAAGTCTTGAAACGGAAAGAAATAAGCATGCGGCTGCTCCTTATTGAGTGCCAAGTTTTCGGGAGATTCCCACTCCGCTCCTGTCGGAGCATTCAAGGTAGCATAGGTAAACCCTTCTAAAGGTTGGTCTGCGAAACTCTGTACTGTGAGGGTGCAGCACAGAAGACCTGTTAACAAGGTTTTGTTCATAAGGTATTTTAAGTCAATAAATAATATTCTGTGTCCAATATTCATGGTTCTCTGAATGTAAATACAATCAGAAAGCATACCACCCCTATTTTTTCATCCGCTTTTTAACGTTCTTTTTCTAGTCGTCCCGTTTCAGGTCTGCGAAATAAGTATCGAGTAGGCTCTTTGCGGCTATAAATGATGTCAGATTTCCTTGCAACACTTGCTGTTCCTTTTCCAGAAGCATGGCTTCAATCTTCGGATTATGATAGAAACTGTCACGAAGTTGTTCGTTGATCGTTTCATACATCCAGTATTTACTTTGCTCGTTACGACGATATTCAAAATAACCGTTGGTCTTCACAAAGTCAATATATTCATAAATCATATCCCATATCTCCTTCACTCCGATATTATAAAAACCGGAATAGGTCAACACTTGGGGAGTCCATCCCGATTCGGGAGCAGGGAAAAGATGCAAAGCGTTACGAAATTGAGTAGCAGCCAGTTTTGCACGTTCCAGATTATCCCCGTCGGCCTTGTTGATCACAATGCCGTCGGCCATTTCCATAATACCGCGCTTAATGCCTTGCAACTCGTCTCCTGTACCTGCCAACTGAATCAGCAGGAAGAAATCTACCATAGAATGAACAGCCGTTTCACTCTGTCCCACCCCGACGGTTTCCACAAAAATCTTATCGAATCCGGCAGCCTCGCAGAGTACAATCGTCTCACGCGTTTTGCGTGCCACTCCTCCCAACGAACCTGCCGAGGGGCTAGGGCGGATAAATGACTTCGGATGTACGGAAAGCTGTTCCATACGCGTCTTATCTCCTAAGATACTGCCTTTACTACGTTCGCTACTGGGGTCGATAGCCAACACAGCCAGCTTTCCTCCTTTTTCAAGCACGTGCAAACCGAATACATCTATCGAAGTACTCTTTCCCGCGCCGGGAACTCCGCTGATACCTATACGGACAGAATTTCCGGAATGAGGCAGGCATTTCTCTATCACCTCTTGTGCTACGGCCTGATGTTCCGGTTTCACACTTTCCACTAATGTCACAGCCTGACTCAAAATAGTAATGTCGCCTTTCACAATCCCCTCAACAAACTCCGCCACCGAAAGCTGACGCTTTTTCGGCTTACGTTTCAGGTAAGGATTTACAGACGAAGGCTGCTCGATGCCTTTGTTGACAACAAGCCCTTTGTATTCTCCACTATTTTCAGGATGTTCCATAGTCATAGAATTTAGCGTTTGATATTGATTTCAACTTTGGGATTCAACGGGTCGTTTGTAATCATAAGAATGCGTAAATGATGCTTCTTATTACCGACGTCACGTTTACGAATCGTCACTTTCAGTTTCGTCATTCCGTCCGGCGGCAGCACGGTCTTTTTCAGACTAACGCCCACAGAAGAATTAAACACCTGCAACTTACTGATTACTAACGGAGTCTTTCCGGCATTAGCAATCAAGATATTGTAGCTGGCTTCTTTTTCTTTATCAATGGTACACTGAGGTCTATATTTGTTTCCGAAATACGGATAGCCGGCGCGTCCAACGAATCTTTCGCCGTCATCCGCGAGAAATCGGGAAGTAGAATAGCCGAAACGGGAATTTCATTATCCTCACTGACCTTATCACCGGCAAAACGGGAGAGATAGACGGAAGTCTGTGTCAATCCGTAATCATTCAGTTGGCTGGCGTCCAGCGTCAGTTTGACAGTTCCTTTCTTTCCTTTGAGCAACACTTTAGGTTCCGCCTCCATTTTCAGGTAAGGAGGAAGATGCATCAGTACCGGTTCATAAGGACGGTCGGAAAGGTTGGCAATGCTGAACGTCATAGTTGGTTGCTGTCCGCGATATACATCGGGGAAGGCAAATTCATCCCGGTCGATACGGATATTACCGATAGCGAAAGGATGAGTCTTCGTATAATCCTTTATTTCCTGCACCACTTCACCCGTAAACTTCAGATAAACCAGATTCGGAGTAGCATTGCTATAAATACCGACCGACTTCTCGAAACGTCCCAATGCTTTGGCATCAAATGAAGCCTTTACAATACCTTTCGCTCCGGGAGCAATCGGTTCTTTTGTCCAGTCGGCCACGGCACAGGCGACAAGAAGTGGTGACGTTGGTCAGCACCAAAGGCTGATTTCCGGTATTGGTAATGGTATACTCCACTGTCACCGGACGTTTCCATTCTATTTGTCCGAAGTTGTGCGTCTCCTTATTAGAAGAAATACGAGGTTGGGCGACAGCTGCCAAAGTGACAATAAGCAGAAAAAATATAGATAGTAAACTACGTTTCATGTGATATATTTTATTTTGGTGTACAAATGTAGGAGTTTTAGATGAGATATGAAACGTATTGAAAGGATTATTAACGGTGAACGTTTACCGTTCACCGTTAATAAGTTAATTATTTCACTTCTACCGTCATTGAAGCCGAATGAGAAGCATATTCCGGCGCATAGGCACATTGCATGGTTGCCAGCCCCGTTTCGTAAGTTCCCGCACGACTGACACGGTAACTATATTCCAGTACATAAACTCCCTTCCCCAAGTGATCGAAGAAGAAATTGGTAGAAGCATCTTTAATGTCCACATAATAGCCGATTCCGTTATTCCAGCGATAACCGGAGACACTGCCGATCGGCTCGAAACAAGCGCCACGCTGATCTTTCAACTGTACAAAGTCCATTGCACGGTCTACACGGATACTCAAACGGGAAACAACCTTATCACCTACCTGAAGCACCGTCTTTGCCGTGACCGGTTGCAGCTGAGGGGTATCATTCACCGTACGTTCCATATATAATTGTTTCTGTACATTTAACTCACCTCCCTGTTGCTTCACATCCTTGATCGGCGATTCATATTCTGCATAAACAGCTCCCCAGGCAATCCCCGGATTTCTCTTTTCCACTTCAATCTTGCGGGCATCCATGACATTCTTCTGTGTAAACGAACGTTTGATATATCCCAGTCCCGGCACCGTAGTCTTGCTCGGACTCACCGTTTCCAGTACTTCATTGGCAATCACAATCCGTACATCGCCCTGATTGTCAAGCAAATTAGTACCTTTCATCAACAGTGCATATACCGCATCTGCCGTAGTTACAGGGGAATCCCATTGTTGCGTCTGCTTCTGTTTCAACAGCCAGAGTTTCATTTCTTCCACCGTTTCGCTGTTTCCGCCGATCAATTCCAAAGCTTCCATAACGTCTACATGAGCCTGCATCCTCATTCCTCCCCACGCATAAGGATTCTCGTTGAAAGCGAAGAACATCCCCTGTTCGTCCGTCTTTGTCAGATGTTCTTTCAGAGAAGCAACAAATTCCTGCGCTTCTTTCTTTTGTCCGGCTTTATCGAGCACGATAGCAGCAATCGCCTTCGTATTCATTGAAGCTGCCGGAAGCAACTCTTTCACTTTAGAAAGATAATAAGCATACGCAGCTTTATTGGCAGCAGGAACCTGTCCGCCGGAAATAGCGACAATATACAGATATTGCAGGATAGAGCCCGACACTCCTGTGAACTTCACTCCTTCTTTCTGTGCTTTAAGAATATTTTTGTATTCTTCCAAAGCTGATTGGTGAAGATAAGTCAACGCCTTTTCCTGTAAAGCAAGTGCTGGTCCGTTCAACTTCTCACCGGTCAGCAGAGCAAGGCGGGCATTCAATTCGGCAATATAGGCCGTGACATAACCGCTGCCGTTCATTCCTTTATACCATGACCAGGCACCGTTGGAATTTTGCAATTCCTGCAATCTGGTCAGTGCAGCGATATTATTGTTACGGATATTATTCAAGTCGAACAGTGTAGCGATACGCTCTTTCTGCTGTTCTTCAGTCTGTGCTTCGAGTACCCATGGAGATTCGGACAACAGAATATTCTTCACTTCCTGATTCTTTTGCAAGTTGCTCAAGAAGGTTTCCTTCGTACCGCCCTGAAGTCTCCAGCTATCAAACACAGCCTTGATGCGTGGCTGACTGTTCATTATATACGAAGCCAATGTATTCGCATAGTAGGCGGTAGCCCATGAAATAGCGTTATTATTGACCGGAAGGCTCAAAGAAGGCAATGCCTGAATAGCATACCAAGCAGGATTTCCGGTAAATTCAATCGTCAGTTTACGGTCTGTTGCCGTTTTATTATGCCGGTTGAACAAACTGTCGAGCGAGAAGGTGCGAGTTTCTTCTCCACGTATAGGCATGGGCAGTGTCTCTACCAAATGTTCCTTGTTGCTGAGTACCGGAACCAATTGTTGCTCTCCGTCGCTAAATGTGCCGCTATCGGCTATCATCCGACAACCCAGTACCTCGTATTTATCACTGACGGTAAACATGAAGTTCACACCAATTGTCTTGCCTGCCTCAACGGAGAACTTCTGTTTCTGTGTGTCGACAACCTTCTCCGTCACCGGATCGAAAAGAATCATGCTTACTGTTCCTGCTTGCGGCTTGCCAGTCATATTAGAGACAGAGGCAGCAATAGAGGTCTTATCGCCCACACGCACGAAACGTGGCAGATTCGGGGTCAGCATAAATTCTTTACTGGTAATAGCTTCTCCGTCCAGCGTTCCCATTAACATTCCCTTGGTGTGAGCATATCCACGGAAATTCCAACGTGTCAGACTTTCGGGCATAGTGAAAGAGAAAGAAACCTCTCCCTGCTCATTGGTACGGAGTTGGGGATAGAAGAAAGCAGTCTCGGCAAGATTTGTACGCAAGCCGGCAGGAGCTTCAGGAAGCGCTTCTTCTCCGGAAGCGGCATCGGCCTTTCCTGCTACCATTGGCACTAACTCCGATTCAAACATTGTATCCGCAGCATCTTCGGAAACTAGCGCCGATGGATATCTCACCGCATTGCTCCGGCTTACAACGCTGCCTGTCACCGACATTTTCTTTTGCACTGCATATCCTCTGACCACTACTCCATCAGCTATGGATTCTGACATCGCATATGCATTTCTTATATCAGGCTGCATAGCGAATCTGTCATACAACATTGCAGGTACTTTGAGAGACTTACGATCCCACCAATAATTGTAGGAGTTATTTCCAACATATCCGTTCATCCAATCGGAATAAGGAAGCAGTTGCTGGTAGTAAACCCGGAAATCCTGCCGGCGGTTCCAGATTTTATCAAGTGAGGCATCATACATCGTCGCCAACATTTCGGCATGAGCAGCCTGTCCCTGCGGTGTCTTGATTGTCAGTTTCCATTCCTCTTTCTGTCCGGGACGCAATTTATCACGGAATACGTCCCACTTCATCACCAATGTCTTGTCCGGCAAACGTTTTCTCGCCTGAACCCGTTCCTGATAAACCTGTCCGTCCCTCACCATACAGAAGTTCACGAAGATACCGTTACCGTAACTTTCCTGATACGGATATTGAAAACGAACAATCGTATCGGACAGATTCAGTGCCTTGCTTTCCAGCAGTTTATCACCGCAAAATACATTCATCATTATATAGGTATCCTTTTCCGAAGTTCCGAAATAGAATACCGCCGGATGAGCAGTGTCAAATTCCGTATTCTCTGCATAGAACCACACGGCGGACTGAACAGGCGGACGTTTGTCGTCAGAAGAGAAAAGAATCGTATTTGCTTCCGCCGTCACTTCTTTTCCCTGGTTATCTTTCACCGTTGCCTTCAGCACATACGGCCCGGAAGAAAATTTCCCCCAATTGAAGGTCATTTCCTTATTAGAAGTAAACGTTCCGGTTGCAACCGGTTTCTCGCCCAGTTGCTTGTAGTCCTTATCTTTCGCCGGATATAAAGAGTATGTACCTTTCACTTCCACAGGCTGTCCGTTCAGATTCTGTGCTTCAAACACAATGTTGAACGGCCTATCCTTGCAAATCTTTTCTTTCAACTCCGTCTGCAAAATCAATGAACGCTGTCCTGCCGAAATCATCTCCGTAGACGACTGTGTTTCACCTGCCGCATTGGTAACAGTCGCTTCAACAGAATAACGATAATATATTTTATCATTATTCTTATAATCTGCACTTTCTTCCAGGCGAACCGGGATCGTAAATTCTCCGTTCCCGTCGGCAGTCACTTCACCCGAAGCAATCTGTACAGCCTCCGAAATCCTCCAGAAACTGCGAACAGAACGCTTCACCATATACTTCACCGGAAGGTCCTGAAGCATCACACCGCTATAAGACTGTATCTTGCCTTTTACCTGCACTTCATCTCCGAGTCGGTAACTTTCCGTTTGCTTTTCAAACGTAATATCGAATGTCGGGCGTTTATAATCCTCCACACGGATATTCGTTCTACTTTCTCCCGCCGTCAAAGAAAACATTCCGTTCAGACAGGCCGAAGGTAATGCGAAATCGGTGGTAAACGAACCGAATTCATTGGTACGTACCGACTTACGCCCCACTTCCTGATTATTTGTGTCCAACAAAGTGACAGTATAATCTTTACCGGGAAGCACATTGGCTGTATCCGATTTCTGCATATAAGCAATACCTTTCACATACACTGTCTGACCGGGACGGTACAAGGAACGGTCGGTCAATAACGTCATACTTTCCGTCGCTTCATCCTCATCATCGTAATAACCGTAGCTTCCGCCGTAAATACTTCGTTTCGGCATGGCTGTATCCACGCCTTTCGAAGCTTTCAAATATCTGTATTCGGATTTCCAGGGGAACACCACTTTTCCTTCTTCTCCCGTCGTAAACTCCTGCAACACTTTTTCGTCATTACTATACAATATTATCTTTGCGTTGGGTACAGGATGCCCGGTTTGAGCGTCCAAGGCCGCCACTTCATACTGTTGCCCCGGCAAACGGCACGTCAACACTTTGAAGCGGGTCACGTTAAACTCACTTTCACTATCCCGCTTGGCACGAATATCAGGAACAATACGCATGACGTAAGCTCCCACTTCCGGGGACTTGAAAGTGAACACCGTGTCCTGCGTCCGATAATCTTCCGGACGAAGAACCGAATAATGCTGTTCCTTCACCAACTTCTTCGCTTTATTAAAAAGGCGTACCGTAAAACCGTCCAGATTCTTATGCGAAGCTCTCAGTTTAATTTCTTCGCCGGGAAAAGCCTGGCTGATCACATTGACATTCAAATAAGGAGATAGAATCTCCTGCCTCAGATTCTTCAAAGCATTAATCCTATGGTAAGACGGATAAAGTCCGATTGCCTCGTCACACAGTTTCAAGGCACTTACCGGCTGGTCTTTTTCAATTGCAAACTGAGCTTGCGCCAAATAAACTTCAGCACATATCGGTTCCGATTTGAATTTGCTTTTCAGTTCATTCAATGCAGCCAAATAAGGATCTTGCGTCAGTCCTATCAACCCGTTTTTAGCCTGGAAGGAACGGAACGCCTGATCCGCCATGCGTCGCCACTGCAAATAGTTGAGCAGTGCCAACACGTATCCTTCGTTCAGACCGGCTGCCTGATAGGCGGAAATCATATTTCCATAGATAGATATAATATCCTGTTTTACCGGATCCGAAGAAATATCGCCCGGTAATGTTCCGCTACTAAGTCTTTCTATCCGGTTCAAGGATTCTATGCCACGGGAAGCCAACAAATGATACATATCATGGTGATAATATTCACTAGTCTCCCCTAATTCCACAAAAGGAATATAATCGCGTGAGGACGTTTTGAGCAGCAGCACAGAGTCTGCCAGAGCCTCTTTCACATTTGTCCGCACTTTCTCTACGAATATATTTGCTGTCCATTCGCGTAGATCTGCGGAAGGAGCTTCCTCCACGATTTCCGTCCTTCTCCGGAGCTCCCATTGGTTATTGGCTGCATAATCAGCATAGATTCCCGCTATCAATGAGTGCAATATAGCACGGTCCATAGGCTGTTTAGTTTGTTTCGCCCATTGTTCCAGCCCGGTCAGACCGACATAAAAACTGTCGGGAGTCACTATTTCTTGATATTTCATCCTCCACATATATGCCTTCAGCATCTGGGCGGAATTCTTTTCTTTTTCTCCCTTCCGGTAAATCTCGTCAGTCAATTTTATTACTGTTTTAGGCAAACTCTTTTTTCCTGCCTGTTCTACTTCTTTCCATAATTTGTCGAAACTCTGTGCCTGCACTGCCGGAATCACTCCCAACCATAACAGCACCACCATACAAATCTGCCTTATTTTCATAATCTTTCTAGTTTAAGTTCGCTATAAGTCTCACTGTATAAATAACAAAGTAAAGAAATAAAGTTTAAACAATCATCTTTTTTTGAATAAATATAATAGATTTGCACAATCATAACAGATATAACAACCACAATGATTGTGATCATAAAACAGAGTTATCGCCGTTAATCCTCTCCTAACAAATTGTTTATGATATAAAACTGACACTACGCCTTAACACTGTTGGTTTCGCGGCTCGAAACCCTGGTTCCATACGCTGGAAACTTCAGTTTCAGTTACTTGAAACCATTAGTTTCTTACCGGTGAAACCATAGTTTCTAACTGATGAAACTTTAGTTTACAAGCAAAGGAAACTAACTCGGACGGTAACTGTTTTGTCGTACACAACCTTCTTCTATCGAAAAAACAGTGAATACAATATCCGGGACTTATAAGAAGCAAAAAAAGTGGGGATAACGCTTTCAATAACGTATCCCCACTGCAAACTTAGCTAATGTTCTCTCTCTCATTTTTCAATTCTGTACCCCCATGCAAGCATTTCGTTACGACCTACTTCACTGAGGATTTTTCTAACTAAAGAACTTATTTTCTTCATAATCTTTAAACTTTTAAATTACTAATACTTGAAAACTAAAAAATTAAGCTTCCTCGTTCGGGTCGAATATTAATTGTTGAATATCCCCAAACATGTACGTCGGCTTCGCCGATCTTTCTAAACAATCTTTCTAACCTTTTCTATTTTGTTTATCCTTCTTATTTACTATGTTATACAACACAAAATAACAGACCTTTGTTTATTACATTAGTTACTACC
>ENA-OQJF01000324-OQJF01000324.1-human-gut-metagenome-genome-assembly--contig:-NODE-324-length-12939-cov-2.681627_pt1 | contig 12939 bp, 10 predicted proteins | sample MGYA00242595_ERZ504761 | MGnify/ENA primary metagenome ERZ504761 (study PRJEB26092, sample SAMD00036367) | human gut metagenome | host: Homo sapiens | study: EMG produced TPA metagenomics assembly of...
TGCATGAGCCTGTGCTTCTGCTCCAGGACCAAATCCGATACAAGGAATGCCGTTTCGTCCCATGATGGAAACGCCGTTTGTAGAGAACGTCCATTTGTCAGTCAGTGGGCGGGCTTTTCTCATCTTAGCAGTCTCTGGTGTTCCAATCCTTTCTTCTCCGTAAAGTCCCTTGTAGGCTTCTTCCAGAGCTTTTGTGACTTTGTGGTCTTTTGGAATGACCCAGGTCGGGAAGTAGCATTCGATCGGATATACCAGTCCGGTATAGGATGGTCTGTCATAGTTGTACATGGAAACCGTTACATCCTCCCCATATTTCTGTACGCTTGGAAGTGCACGGATCTCATCCAGACAGCTTTCCCATGTCTCTCCGGCAGTCATACGGCGATCCAGAGAAACAGAGCAGGAGTCTGCAACCGCACAGCGGCTTGGAGAAGTGAAGAAAATCTCAGAAGTTGTGATGGTACCCCGTCCTAAGAATCTTGCTTCTTCCCATTCCGGATTATATGTTTCATCCAGCATTTTTACGAGTCCTTTGATTTCAGTTGTCTCTTCGGCATCGTTTTCGTTCAGTGCACGGACATCCTGCAGGATATCAGCCATCTTGTAGATTGCATTGTCTCCACGCTCCGGTGCAGAGCCGTGACAGGATACGCCTTTGACGTCTACACGGATCTCCATACGTCCTCGCTGTCCGCGGTAGATACCGCGTCAGTCGGTTCTGTGGATACCACAAATTCCGGACGGACTTTTATCTTCGTTGATGATGTATTGCCAGCAGAGGCCGTCGCAGTCTTCTTCCTGTACGGTTCCGTGACAAGGACTGTATTATTTGTCACTTAAAAGTCCCAGATCTTTCATGACTCCTTGCACCGTAAACTGCAGAGACGATACCTCCGAGCTGATCAGAAGTACCACGTCCTCCGATCTCTGTGTCAGATTCGAATCCTTCATATGGATCGAATTCCCAGTTGTCACGGTTTCCGATACCAACGGTGTCAATATGTGCATCAAATCCGATGAGTGTCTCTCCGGTTCCCATATATCCGAGTACATTTCCTTGCGGATCGATCTCGACTTTATCAAAATCCAGTTTCCGCATCTCTTCGGCGATCCGTTCAATGTGATCCTTTTCCCCACAGCTCTCACCCGGGAATTTTACGATCTCTCTGAGAAATTTTGTCATATCCGCTTCATAGTTCTGTGCAGCTTCTTTGATTTTGTTGAAATCCATTTTAAAATCCTCCTTGATAAACATAATGAAATGGTTTCCTGATCTAACGTTCATTGCCGTCCCATACGATGGATTCGTAACGTGTAGGATCGGTATCTCCTTCGGTGGAGAAAAGCAGTACCCGGGAAGTTTCATCCAGGCCCAGGTGTTCTCTTAATTCCTGATATTCGTCCATGCACATGATGCAGGCGAGCGTTCCAAACGGTGCGGCTCCGGATTCTCCGGAAGTAACAGGCTGATCACCTTTGAAAGGTGCAGCAAGCATACGCATACCTTTGGCAGCAACCCAGTCAGGTGTTGCGATAAATGTATCAACGTGGTTTTTCAGGATATCCCATGAAATTGTGTTCGGCTCTCCACAAGCAAGACCAGCCATGATTGTAACCATGTCTCCGTCTACGATGCGGATAGCTCCGTCCTTAGCACATGCTCCTTTGTAAAGACATGCAGCAGGCGCAGCTTCAACAACAACAACTTTCGGTGGATTTTCCGGATAGCGGTTAGCGAAGAATCCCTGAACTGCTCCGGCAAGTGAACCAACACCAGCCTGAATAAATACATGTGTCGGACGCTCACATCCAGCTTCATGAAGCTGATCATCAGCCTCGTTAGCCATTGTTCCGTATCCCTGCATGATCCATGCCGGAATCTCTTCATATCCGTCCCAGGCTGTATCCTGAACCATTACGCCGTTCTCTGTCTTCTCTGCCATAGCGTTAGCCATACGAACACATTCGTCGTAGTTTTCCTCTTCGATCGTAGCTTTCGCTCCTTCTTTCAGGATGTTGTTCAGTCTTGTCTGAGTGGATCCCTTCGGCATAAGTACTACAGATTTCTGTCCAAGCTTGTTCGCTGCCCATGCAACACCACGTCCGTGGTTACCATCTGTTGCAGTGAAGAAAGTAGCCTGTCCGAATTCATTACGCAGTTCGTCAGATGTAAGAACGTTGTAAGGAAGTTCTGAAACATCCTTTCCAGTCTGCTTTGCAATGTAGCGAGCCATTGCGAAAGATCCGCCGAGTACTTTAAATGCGTTCAGTCCGAAACGATAAGACTCATCTTTTACATAGACCTCTTTCAGTCCAAGGTATGTAGCCATGTGATCCAGTTTTACAAGTGGTGTAACACTGTACTGCGGGAAGCTCTCATGGAATGCGCGAGCTTTCGCTACATTCTCAAGTGACATTACCTGAAGCTGAGAGTCATCTGTTTTTGGCATTTCGTTTACTGCCCATTTGATAGTTTCCATTATAGTGACCTCCTTAAATTAATACGTGTCATTTGCCCATGTAACTGTAAAGTGTGAATTTCGATATCCCCAAATACGAAGAAACTTTATCGCCGGACTTTGTAATAAGGAAAGCACCGGCATGATCCAGATACTGGACAACAGCAACTTTGTCGTCTTTGTTCATCATTGCAACTGGCTTTCCGACCTTTGCAACGGCCTGCTCAATCAACAGATCCAGAAGTTCATTTACATTATGTGTGATCCGTCGTGGCGAATCACCTGTAAGATCCGGAAGATTGTCTTTCGTAGCGATCAAAGACTGAATTGCTGTACTCGCAGCTGTAAAAGCTGTGATGTCATAGTTTAATGAGAAGATGTATGAGACCGATCCGTCATCGTCTCTTATATAGAAGGTACTCGATTTCAAGATCCGTCCATCTTCTGTTTTAGTAAGATAGGAAAGCTTATCATGAATCGTTGACGGATCCGACTGAAGCGTCTCAAGAACAATTCCTGAAGGACCATCTCCGGTCTGTCGGTTCGATACATGTCCGTTCTCGATGTACACGATCGATCTCTCCAGATCTTTTGTCTTCAAATCATGAATTGCAATCTCACAGGAACTTCCAAATTGTATTGCAAGTCCGTGTGCAAGCTGCTTAAGAAATCTAAGGTATGGCGCATATGTCCACCTGCCTTTCTACATGCTTTCTGTCTTCATAATCCCATAATATCATAAAAATCACGATAGTCAATACCTTTCCTAAAAATTTTTTAGGTTAACAAAAAACTTTTTTAGATTTCTTGTTGCATTTAGACAATTTAGATGTTATTCTATGTGTATCAGAGACGTTGATGTACGAAATGCACATAACAGGCAGATGGCATTTCAACATCAAAGTGTAGAAATTCATAAAAAGGAGAGGTTACAATTATGTTGATCTTAGGTAATGGTAGAGTTGTGACAAGAAACCCTGAATGTCCTTATATGGAAGAGGGCGCAGTAGCAATTGATGGTAAAGTAATCTGTAAGGTTGGACCAACAGATGAGTTGAAGAAGGCTTATCCAGATGCAGAGTTTATTGATGCAAAAGGCGGAGTGATTATGCCGGCATTCATTAATACTCATGAACATATCTATAGTTCTTTTGCAAGAGGACTTGCTATTAATGGATACAATCCAACAGGATTGCTCAGCATTCTTGAAGGAATGTGGTGGACACTGGATAGAAACCTGACACTGAATGATACTTATTTAAGTGCTATGGCTACTTATATTGATTCTATTAAGAACGGTGTAACAACAGTATTTGACCATCATGCAAGCTTTGGAGCTATCAAAGGTTCCTTATTTGAAATTGAGAGAGCAGCGAAGGAAACAGGAATTCGTTCCTGTCTCTGTTATGAAGTTTCCGACAGAGATGGAAAAGACAAGGCCAGAGAGTCTGTAATGGAGAATGCAGAATTTATTCGTCATGCACTGAAGGATGATAGCGGAATGATCGCCGGAATGATGGGTATGCATGCACAGTTCACAATCTCAGATGAGACAATGGAACTTGCAGCAGCAAACAAACCGGATGAAGTTGGTTATCATATTCATGTTGCAGAAGGAATTGAAGATCTGCATCACTGCCTGAAACATTATGGAAAGAGAATTGTTGACCGTCTGATGGACTTCAATATTCTTGGGGAGAAGACACTGCTTGGACATTGTATCTACATCAACCCACATGAGATGGATCTGATCAAAGATACAAACACAATGGTTGTTCATAATCCGGAATCCAATATGGGAAATGCCTGCGGATGCCCTCCGACAATGGAACTTGTACACAGAGGAATCCTTACAGGACTTGGAACAGATGGATATACACATGATATGATGGAATCCTTCAAAGTAGCAAATATTCTTCATAAACATCACCTTTGCGATCCAAATGCAGCATGGGGAGAAGTTCCGAAAATGCTGTTTGAGAACAATGCAAAGATTGCAGGACGTTATTTCGACCAGAAGCTCGGAGTTCTTGAAGAAGGCGCAGCAGCAGATGTAATCATTGTTAATTACAATCCGCTGACACCAATGAATGAGAATAACATCAATGGTCACCTTGTATTCGGAGTAACTGGACACGATGTTGTGACAACTGTTGCAAACGGTAAAGTATTGATGAAAGACAGAAGACTGACAGAGATTGACGAAGCGAAAGTTATGGCAGACTGCAGACAGGCAGCAGCCGAACTTGGAAAACGTATCAATAGTCGTTAGGCTTAGATTGACGGATACTGTTCATTAATGTTAACATATATAACAGATGTGGACAGTATCTTTGATCGCACATTTCGTCAAAACTAACCGGAAAGGACAATAAAATAATGAAAGAAAAGAAATCAGAAGCACCTCGCAGAGGAAACGAAGAACTGTTTAAGTGGGATGGTAACCCGACATTTGGTCAGATACTTCCGCTTGCTGCCCAGCATGTACTTGCAGCAGTTGTAGGATGTGTTACACCGGCAATTCTGGTTGCAAATGCAGCGAATAATGCAGGCGGAAATGTAAACATGGGTCTCTTGATCCAGATGTCACTTGTATTTGCAGCATTATCAACATTCCTTCAGCTGTATGGAAATAAGATCCATCTTGGATCCGGACTTCCGGTCATCATCGGTGTAAGTTTTGCTTATGTTCCGACAATGACAGCAATTGCAGCACAGGCTCAGGATGTTAACACGATTTTTGGTGCGATGATCGTAGGTGGTATTGTAGCAATTATCGTTGGACTTACTATTAAGCAGATCAGAAAGGTGTTCCCACCACTGGTAATCGGAACTGTTATCTTTGCGATCGGTCTGTCTCTTTATAAGACAGCCATTAACTACATGGCAGGAAACTCCGCGAACACATATGAAGTGATCGTAGAGCAGAGAGGTCAGACAGCAGCACTTGTTTATGGTTCCTGGCAGAACTGGCTTGTATCCCTTGTAACACTGGCAATCGTAATCGGTCTGAACCATTACGGAAAAGGACTTTTCAAACTTGCATCTATCCTGATCGGTCTGGTCTGTGGATATGTACTTGCATTGTGCTTTGGAATGGTTGATTTTTCAGCACTTTCAAACGCAGGTTGGTTCCAGCTTCCACAACCGTTCGCTTTCGGTGTAAAATTCGATATCTCAGCGATTATCCCGCTGGCGATTTTGTTCCTTGTCAATTCCATTCAGGCAATGGGAGATTTCTCCGCTACAACAAGTGGTGGTATGGATCGTCTTCCTACTGACCAGGAACTCAACGGTGGTATCATCGGTTATGGTATCAGTAATATCGTAAGTGCATGTTTCGGATGTCCTCCGACAGCAACTTACAGCCAGAACGTAGGTATTGTTGGTTCTACAAAAGTTGTAGCAAGAAAGGTATTTTCACTTTCAGCATTTATCCTTCTGATTGCAGGACTGATTCCGAAATTCTCAGCACTTCTGAGAACAATTCCTCAGTGTGTACTTGGTGGAGCAGTAGCATCTGTATTCGCAGGTATCGCAATGACAGGTATCAAGCTTCTTGTAAGTGAAGGTATGTCTACAAGAAATACAACAGTTGCAGGATTATCTATTGCAATCGGTATGGGTGTATCCTTAAGTAACGGATGCTTAAATCAGATGACATCAACAATTTACGATGGATTAGGAATGACAATGGGACTTGAGAACTTCCAATCCATCATCAATAACACATTTGCATCATCACCGGTTGTACTGGCGACAATTTTTGCAGTTATTTTGAATCTGGTTCTTCCGAAAGATCTAAAGCCGGAGGCAAAATAGAAGGAAACAGATCTTTGAGAAAAGACAGGTTCTTGGGGAATGATCTGTCAGAGATTTCAAAGATTTAATCATTACGGAAGAACCTGCCGATGGCAGGTTTTCCGTGATAAAGAAAAAAGAGAGGTAAAAAGTATGAGTGAAATTATGAGACCTATGTCATTTGAACAGCTTTTAAACTGGACATTGACAGAGTACAAAGAGAATGGAACAGTATTTGGAGAGCGTCATCCATATCATGCGGACAGCAAGTTCAACCGCACAATCTTCGGGCGCGATCTTGAGACACCAATCGGACCGGCAGCAGGTCCAAACACTCAGCTGACACAGAATATTATCGCAGCTTACTACACAGGAAGCCGTTTCTTCGAGCTGAAGACAGTTCAGGTAATGGACGGAGACGAGCTTGCAGCATGCATCAACAGACCATGTATCAAGGCTGATGACGAGTGCTACAACTGTGAGTGGTCTACAGAGCTGTTTGTTCCACAGGCAATGGAGGAGTACATCAAAGCATGGTTCCTTCTGAAAGTGATCTCAAAAGAATTCGGACTTGGAAGCATGGACGGATTCCAGTTCAACATCAGCGTTGGATATGATCTTGCCGGAATCAAATCAGAGAAGGTTGACACATTCCTGAACACAATGCAGCATGCACAGGATTCAGAGATTTTCAAGCACTGCAAGGCTTATCTTCTTGAGCATGTTGACCTGTTCGAGAAAGTGACAGCAGAAGATATCGAAAGCATTTCCGGTGATATCTGTAATTCTGTTACAATCTCTACACTTCACGGATGCCCTCCGGAAGAAATTGAGAAGATCGCAATGTATCTGATCACAGAAAAGGGATTCCATACATTTATCAAATGTAACCCGACACTTCTTGGATACGAGTATGCAAGAAAGACAATGGATGACATGGGATACGATTATATCGCATTCGGTGACTTCCACTTCAAAGACGACCTGCAGTACGAGGATGCTGTTCCGATGCTGAACAGACTGATCGCTGTCTGTCAGGAAAGAAACCTGGAGTTTGGTGTGAAGATCACTAACACATTCCCGGTTGATGTAAAACAGAACGAACTTCCAAGTGAAGAGATGTATATGTCAGGAAAATCTCTGTACCCACTTTCCATCTCCGTAGCAAATATGCTGGCAAGAGATTTCGGTGGAAAACTGAGAATCTCCTATTCGGGTGGTGCTGATTTCCATAACATCGAAGGAATCATCGATGCAGGAATCTGGCCGGTAACAATGGCTACAACAATCCTGAAACCAGGCGGATATGACAGACTTTGCCAGATTGCAGGACTTCTTGAGAAAGAAGGCGTTGTATTCACAGGTATCGACGCTGCCAAGACAGAGAAACTGGTTGAGGAAGCAAAGACAAGCCCATATCATGTAAAGGCTGTAAAACCGCTTCCGTCCAGAAAGATCAACAAACAGGTTCCGCTGATCGACTGCTTTATCGCTCCTTGTAAAGAAGGATGCCCGATCCACCAAGATATCACAACATATCTGCAGCTTGTAGAAGCTGGTAAATATGAAGAAGCTATGAATGTTATCACAGAGAAGAATCCACTTCCATTCATTACAGGAACAATCTGTGCACATGCTTGTATGGGCAAATGTACACGTAACTTCTATGAATCACCGGTACATATCCGTGAGATGAAGCTTGAGGCAGCTCAGAACGGATACGAAGCACTGATGAACAAGCTGACAGCACCTGCAATCACAAAAGAAGGTAAGGCAGCAGTGATCGGTGGAGGACCGGCTGGTATGGCAGCTGCTTACTTCCTGCGCAGAGCCGGAATGGCAGTTACAGTATTTGAGAAGAACGACGCTCTCGGCGGTGTTGTTCGCCACGTGATCCCAGAATTCAGAATTCCTGGAACATCTATTGATAAAGATGCAGCACTTCTTGAGAAGATGGGCGTTGAAGTTCGTCTGAACACAGAAGTAAAAGATACAGCAGCACTGAAAGCAGAAGGATTTACAACAGTGATCCTTGCAGTAGGAGCTTCTGAGCCTGGAGTATTAAGACTTGAGCAGGGTGAAGCTAAGAATGCACTCGAGTTCCTGGCTGACTTCAAGGCAAATGACGGAAAACTTGATATCGGTAAGAACGTTGTAGTTATCGGTGGTGGTAACACAGCAATGGATACAGCAAGAGCAGCAAAACGTACAACAGGCGTTGAACATGTATATCTTGTATACAGAAGAACAAAACGCTATATGCCGGCAGACGAAGAAGAGCTGGTAATGGCAGTAGAGGACGGCGTAGAATTCATGGAACTCCTTTCTCCTGTTAAACTTGAGAATGGAAAACTGATCTGCGAAGTTATGGTTCTTGGCGATATGGATGCTTCTGGAAGAAGAGGCGTTGTTAAGACAGGAGAACTCAAAGAGATCCCGGCTGATACAGTGATTGCAGCTGTTGGTGAAAAAGTTCCGACTGCTCTATACGAGGCAAATGGAATCAACGTAAATGACAGAGGACGTGCTCTTGTAAATGAAGAGACATTAGAGACAAACGTAGAGAACGTTTACGTTGTTGGTGACGGACTTGGCGGACCGGCTACAGTAGTAGAAGGTATCCGTGATGGTCTCAAAGCTGCTCAGGCAGTGATCGGAGAGACTCTTGTAAGAGATTTCGATGCAGAGACAGATGAAGCTGTTGTATACGAGAGAAAGGGTAACCTCGAAGACGTACGCGAAGACAGCACAGAGGCTAAGAGATGTCTTAACTGTGCAGGAATCTGTGAAAACTGTAAGGAAGTTTGCCCGAACAGAGCAAATGTAGCAATCAAGGTTCCGGGACTGGAGAAACATCAGATCATCCATGTGGATTACATGTGTAATGAATGTGGTAACTGTAAGAGCTTCTGTCCGTACGACAGTGCTCCGTACCTGGATAAATTCACATTATTCATGGACGAGAACGATATGGCAGACAGCAAGAATCAGGGATTCACAGTACTGGATAAAGATGCAGTACACTGCAAGGTTCGTTTCTGTGGAGAGATCCTCGACTGGACACTTGGAGAAGAGACAAAGATTCCGGAAGCACTTCAGAAAGTAATGGAGACTGTTTGCAAGGACTACACATATCTGTTAAGATAATAGCAGAAGGTTTATGTGAGATTGCTCCGGTGGAAATTGAGTGAGACCAGAGTGATAATATGTGAGATAGATAGCTCACAGGCATTTGCCTGTGGGCTATCTTCTTTTCAAAAGACGCAGAAATATAGAAAGAAGGGATCTGTAAAATGATAAGCTATTTCAGAGATGACAGACTTTGTGAAGCAGACTCTTTCTTATCGGTAGTAAAGCCTGACTATACAGAATGTCCGATGATAGCTGCTGTCGGTGCGGGAGGAAAGACCTCTACATTGAGAAGGCTTGCAGAAGAGTATGCGCTGATGGGGAAAAAGGCAATTGTTCTTACAACAACTCATATGAGAGAAGAGACGACTCCATGGAGTTGTGTGGCTGAAGAGGAAGAGTGGATTAGTAAAGGGAACGAGCTGATTGAACGAGTGAAGGAATGCCTTGAACAATATGGACAGGCCTGGATTGGGACAAGAGCGAAAAAAGGGAAAATGAGCTGCGTTCCGGAGCTGATTCTGGCAGAGATAGAAAGATGGAATGTGCCATTGCTTGTTGAAGCGGACGGTGCGCGAATGCTGCCGTTAAAAGTACCGGGAGAACAAGAACCTGTGATCCTGCCGCAGACAACATATGTATTCTCTGTTTATGGAATGGATGCTTTAGATCAAAAGCTCGAAGAGATTTGTTTTCGAAGCGAAAAGGCAGCAGAGCTTCTTGGAAAACAGCAGGAAGATCGGGTGACAGAAGAGGACCTGATAAAGCTTGCATGTCATGAACAGGGCGGGCAAAAAGGCTGTCCGAAGCAGGCAGAGTATATGGTTGTACTGAACAAGGCAGACACAAAGGAACGGCGAGACAGAGCATGTAAGATTGCAAAGTGCTTGTATGAGAATGGAATTAAGAATGTATTTGTGACCTCTTATATGCTGCAATAAATATCGCAGAAAGAGTGCAGAGATCATTCTTGATTGTAAATAAATTAGAAAATAACGGAGAATTATAGAAGATTCTCAGGAAAATAGATGGGAAGTATTGAGATGAAGATATTAATTAAAGGTGCGGGAGATCTGGCAACAGGAATCGCATCTAGATTGTATAGCGCAGGACACCAGATCATGATGACAGATATTGCTGTGCCATTGACAGTCCGCAGACTGGTTGCATTTTCTAGAGCAGTTTATGAAGGTGAGGCAGTTGTAGAAGATATGACAGCACGCCTGGCAAAGAATCAGGAAGAAGCAGAGCAGATCATGGAAGAGGGAGATATCCCTGTGCTCGTTGATCCGAAGGCAGAATGTGTAGAGTGGTTTCAGCCGGATGTGATCGTAGATGCCATCCTTGCAAAGAGAAATCTCGGAACGAAGATCACAGATGCACCGTTTGTGATCGGAGTCGGACCTGGATTTACTGCAGGAGAAGATTGTAATTGTGTGGTTGAGACAAAGAGAGGGCATACACTGGGCAATGTGATCTGGGACGGAAGTGCGATCCCGAATACCGGAGTTCCAGGAAATGTTGGGGGATATTCTATTGAGCGTCTGATCAAAGCATCTGCAGACGGAGTAATCGAACCAAAAGCAGTGATTGGAGATATGGTACGCAAAGGACAGATTGTTGCAATTACAGGCGGAGAGCCGGTTTATGCGCTGATGGACGGCATCGTTCGCGGAATGCTTCAGCCAGGTGTTCAGGTGACAAAGGGGCTGAAGATCGGAGACATTGATGCACGTGCTAAGCTGGAGCACTGTCGGACAATTTCAGACAAGGCGAAGAGCAATCGGTGGCGGTGTACTCGATGCAGTCTGCAGTTATGAAAAGAGCAGAGGAAAGTATGCATTGATTTTATTGGCAGCAGGTCAGAGTGTACGATTCGGTTCAGATAAACTGAAAGCTGTTGTAGAAGGCGAAGCAATGTATGAAAGTGCAATCAGCCGGTTTGAAGCATTTCAGGGATTTAAGTCTTATGTGGTGACCGGAAAGAAGAGATCACACAGGTTGCCGAGAAGGCCGGATGCACAGTCGTATGCAATAAAGAACCGGAGAGGGGAATCTCTCTTTCTGTAAAGCTCGGTCTTACAAAGGCAATCGAGGATGCGAAAGAAGAAGGAACACAGCTTCGAGGAGTTCTGTTCAGTGTCTGCGATCAGCCAAGATTAAAAAAATCCACAATTCAGAGAATCATAAATACAGCATTTCATAATCCGGGAAAGATCGTCTGTGCAGGTGAAGGAACAAGAAATGGCAATCCGGTCTTGTGGGATAAGAGATTCTTTGATAAACTTTTGGAGTTAGATGGAGATATCGGTGGAAAGAAGATATTGAAAGAAAACTTAGATTCGCTGAAAATTGTGCCGGTACAGGCGGGAGAACTTCAGGATATCGATCGCAAAGAAGATCTCGGAACGGCATAATGATAGAGTTGCTGGTTGCATATAGTGAGAACAGTAATAAAATAGCAGCAGTGAGCTGAAAGGAGAATGAGAATGCGGATAGGAGCAGTGATTGCGGCAGCAGGAAAATCTGGTGGATATAAGATCTATGATAAGATGAAGTCGGTGGATGGAATCCAGGTTCTGCGTCAGATGATTTTAAATTTCAAGAGAGCAGACGTGGATGAAATCGTGCTGATCACAGGATACCAGGCGGAGCAGGTGGAGAAGAAACTGGCGAAGCTTGGTGCGGTATTCCTTCGCAGTGAAGATTATGAGAAGGAAGAGATGATTACGTCAGCAGTTCGAGGAATGAACTACCTGAAACCGCGCTGTGAAAAATTCTTTTTCTGTCCGGCAGGAGTTTCTCTTTTCACAGAAGATACCGTACGTGTGTTGATGCAAAAAGCGAAAGAAAATGAAAACGATCATGAGAAAGTCTATGTACCTGTCTGGGAAGAACGAAAAGGACATCCGATCCTGATGGATCGCAGTATGATCGATCAGTTTGCTTCTTATGAAGGTGAAGGTGGACTTAAAGGCGCCATGGATGTGCTGAATGTAGAACGCATTTTCGTTCCGGTGGAAGACAATGGTGTAGCGATTTACTCCGGACAGGGAGAACCTTTCCGTGAGATTTTCAAAGAGAAGGAAAAGGAGAGAAGAATCCGTCCGAGAGTGAAGCTTCAGTTGGAGAAGAATGAGAACTTCTTCGGTCCGGGAATTGTATTCCTTCTGCGTCAGATCGATACACTTGGTTCGGTAAGAGACGCCTGTGCAAAGACAGGAATGTCTTACAGCAAGGGCTGGAGCCTGATCAGAAGTGCAGAGAAAGAACTCGGATATACTGTTGTAGAGCGTAGTCCGGGTGGAAAACATGGCGGTGTAGCCAGTGTAAGCGAAGCAGGGAAAGATATACTCAGAAAATATGAACTGCTGGAAAAAGATGTGACGAAATATGCAGAGAAGAGATATAAAGATATCTTTGAAGAATAGTCAGTTTAATAAAAAACAGCCATATGACATTATTATAATTTAGTTGATGAAAAAAGTTGCGTAAATCGCAACTTTTTTAGAAAAGCGATTAGTTAAAATAAAAACAAATCGGTTATAAT
>ENA-OQJF01000326-OQJF01000326.1-human-gut-metagenome-genome-assembly--contig:-NODE-326-length-12878-cov-2.747236_pt1 | contig 12878 bp, 15 predicted proteins | sample MGYA00242595_ERZ504761 | MGnify/ENA primary metagenome ERZ504761 (study PRJEB26092, sample SAMD00036367) | human gut metagenome | host: Homo sapiens | study: EMG produced TPA metagenomics assembly of...
AGTCTTTGTTCTGTTCAATCACTAACCCGATACCGCGTTGCGAAGCGATAAACGCACCGCCCAACACCCGCCGGCCTTCATAAACACGGCCGACTGCCCCGGAGCAATCGCCGACGCCTCCGCCAAGAAACGAACCAGCAGACGCCCGTCTTCAAGCCTCTTCACCCGGCAAGGAATCGGACGGCTTCTGTAACGGATGCGCACCGCCAGGTCCGGACACGCAAACAATTCATCCTCATCCACAATGTTGTCTTGCTCCGCCACCATGTATTCGGCTTTCAACTGCCCGGCATCACCCAGCATGACGGTGTTCTTCTGCGGATTGATTTTCAAGACATAGGCCGGTTTTCCCAGTGCGATCTCCAGTCCTTTACGCTGTCCGATGGTATAATAAGGGAAGCCTTTGTGCTGCCCCAGCTTTACACCTTCTGAACTGACAAACCATCCCGGACCTACCTCAGCATCCAGCTCCGGACACTGTTCGCGAAGAAAATCGCGATAGTCTCCTTTAATAAAGCATACCTCCATACTCTCCCCTTCCTTCGACTTGGCTTCATAGCCTTTCTCATGCAGATAGTCACGGACGGTCTGCTTGGTATAGTTACCCAAAGGAAAAATGCAACGTCGCAGCACGTCCTGTCCCAGTCGCCAGAGGAAATAGGACTGGTCTTTCTTGTCATCATCACCGGCAACGATATAGATATGTCCGTTCCGCTCTTCCAACCGGGAGTAATGACCGGTGGCTATCCAGTCGCACCCCAGCTTGTCAGCCCATTCTATCAACATCCGGAACTTAAATAACGGATTGCACATCACGCAAGGGTTCGGCGTACGCCCCTGACGGTACTCGTCTATAAAGTTTTTGACAATGGTATCTTTAAAAGGAACGCGTTCATCGGCCACATAATGCTCTATCCCCCATACGTGCCGCCAACTCCCTGGCATCCTGCGGCTCGTCGCCCCAGACACGCATGGTGACACCCACTATCTCATATCCCTGCTCTTGCAGCATCAGGCAGGTGGCGGTGCTGTCTATCCCCCCACTCATACCGACAAGAACACGCTTCTTGGATTCTTTCATATTCATTCTCTTTTTACGAAGAATGCAAATGTACAAGATTCCCGGCAGAATACAATCAATTGGACAAGTTAGTATACAAACTTTAAAACTACAGGGGGCATAACAGACCTCATGTCATGGCAATGTCTCCTACATATCCATGAACAGAACACTTGTAGAACGATGCTTTTGTCTTTCTGTCAATTTGATATCAGAACCTCCCTACATTTCGGTTTTTCGGGCCGACGGAAAGCTTCGTAAGAAAAAACGGCCCACACGCAATCAGCCGATTGTCCTTTTAGCAGCCAATCGGACAACAACCATACAATAAGAAGCGGAAAGACACAGAAGGAGACCAGTAGAGAAGGCGAATCGTAAAAGGAGGAGCTTTTTATCACCTCCCAAAGCTCTCTTAGCGACTAACAACCGGAGAGGAATCGGGCACTTTAGAAGTAAGATTCCGGAACAATAGGAGATATGAGTGAAAACATTAGGAGATATTTTGAAAACATATAAGCATTTTCGGAAAATGTAACCGTCTTTTGGAGCAAACGCTTCCTTCTTTTTCCCGGAAACAACCGTTCATTTTCCCAAAAGCCCGGCTCTTCCCCTCCCGACCCCGGCTTTCCGTCCTTAAAAGCACTGTTTTCCCGCTCCATTACATCCGGTTTGCCGATCCGGAGAAAAGGGGCTGTCACCCAAACACCGACTTTAATTACTTTCTGCGCACGAAAAGCCGCCACAAGTAGCAAAAGAACAATAGGAAACCTATGAATGCAGTCGCCGAACTCCTCCCGGCATTTCCGCCGGGGCACACAAGTATATATCTAAAATGTTATTACATAGTCCTATCCTTTAACTCAACACAAAAGGGATAGAGCAGAAAAGAGAAATAAAAAAAATAAGCTAAAAGCATTTGCCTTCTTCAAAAAGAATCAGTATATTTGAAGTATAAGAAGACTCAGATATGGCAAACCCCAAATTACCGGGAATACCCGAAGCTGAACAAGCTCTGTTGTATGCCAAACTGAATGAATACAACCGGGGCCGCATGTCTTACAAAGAGGCAGGAGCCTATTTTGTGGTTCTGCCAAGACCGGGACATCCCACTTACTCGGTCTGGATCTATTCGCCTACACTCGAGAAGAACAGACTTCTGTTTATTCATGAACTCTCAGCAGACATCAACGAATCACTGCGGATGGCAAGCACGCTGTTTTTCTTTTCCAGGCGTTGCCTGCTGATTGTGGAATACAATGAGAAGAGGATGCAAAGCAACGGAGACGATATCATATCGTTCGGAAGGTATCGCGGACACTATCTGCACGAAATCCTGAAAGTCGATCCGGCCTACCTGAGCTGGATAGCCTACAAATACACACCCAAAATCCCCAAGCAGGAGCGTTTTGTAGCCATAGCGCAAGTATATCACTCTGTACATCTGGACATCATGCAACGAAAGGCACGGCAGAAACGCGAAGCCGGCCGTTTTCTGGGCAACGAGGGTGAAAAGTTGGAGGGCCTGAATCTAAAAGTGGTAAGAGTGCGGCTTGAAGACGATCCGTATAAAACAAGGGTCATGGGTACTTCCGTTCAGTTCTTTGTACGACAGATAGTAACGTTAACCGATCCGTCCGGAAATCTGGTGGTCCTAAGGATTTCTTCGAAAACACCCAGCCCCGTATCCTGCCAACTTCCGGCACTGGAACATGAGTTCCGCCCCGGCGAGATAGTCCACATCGCCTCGGCACGGATAGCGCGCACGTACGAAAGTTATGGGTCAAAGTATACACGTTTGAGCCATGTGAAGTTTCATCCGGCGGATTAACGCTTTCTCCAGTCATCCTTTACATAGTCAGACGGATAAGAAGTAGAATCCACGACTCCACCTTTCTGACGAATCCAGGTATCAAACGTCCGGGTACCCTCATTAAGTACAATAACACGAGCACCATTGGGTAAATGATTGTACTCCGTATTCCCACCGGTAAAACGGCCGTAAGCTAAAAGAATATTCTTCCACATCACAGCGTAATCATTATCATGATCGTGTCCTACAAAAACGCCCATCACATCTCCCGCCTCTTTCATGGCAGCAAACATACCGGTATTCAACTGTGGCGCACAAGCCTTTTCCATACGGGTACCACGAAGAATGGCATTCTCGTTGGCAGCAGCTTCATTATACTCCGGAAGTGGAATATGGAAGAAAGCTAATGCCGGATAAGGTTTGCCACCATTCCGGGCAGTATAGGCGGCACTTTGAGCACGATACCATGAGACTTGACCGAAAGTCAGCCACGCATATCCGTCTACATCTTTAAGCGAAGAGTAGGAGTGTGAATCCATACAATAAAGCAGTGCAGCATCCTTTGAAGCGTCGGCAGAGGATTTCACTGTCAGTATATAGTCCGGCGAAGGAGAAGCACCACGGTCGGGCAACAGATTTCCGGCTACTCCACGAATCAAATCATAAAGTTCGGCACGGGTCTTTCCCTGTTCATTATCATGATTCCCAAAAGTAACAACGAACGGAAGGTGCCGACGTTCCACTTGCCCAAGCACCTGAAGCATACCTTTATCAGCAGGAGAAGAATAAACGACATCACCGGTAAAAATCACAAGATCGGGATGTTCGGCATCCAATACTTCCCCTATACGTTCAAGAGCTACATCCGAAGCCGGATTACCATACTTGAAATGTACATCGGTGAACTGGACAATTTTGAACTTACCGTCTTTATTAAATCGCAAAACGGTATTTTGGGCAGCACTATCATTTATTGCCATGAAAGAAAACAAAACGGCCAATAAGGTCCCAAGAATCTTTTTCATACTATGTACGTTTAGGAGATGAATTCAATCACACGCGATTGATCAGCACGGTTGCATAGGCGGAAATACCTTCTTCCCGCCCGGTAAAACCAAGTTTCTCGGTGGTAGTGGCTTTAATGGAAATATCGTCTGCATCGATCCCCATCACTTCGGCAAGCACTTGCTGCATCGAAGGAATATGGGCTTTCAGTTTAGGGCGCTCCGCACAGATAGTGGCGTCGATATTACCGATCTGATAGCCTTTGGCAGCAATCAGCTCCACTGTTTTCTTTAATAAAATCTTGCTGTCTATATTCTTATATTCACCGGCATTGTCAGGGAAGTGATAACCGATATCACGCATGTTGGCAGCACCCAGCAAAGCATCACAAATAGCATGCACCAATACATCGGCATCCGAATGTCCCAACAATCCTTTTTCATGTTCCAAAAGAATGCCTCCTAACCAAAGTTCACGTCCTTCGACCAATTGGTGGACGTCGAAACCAAAACCTACTTTTATTTTCATAAGAGTTATTTTATAAATGAATAAAGGAGTATCCGGACTTACCGGATATAGAAATCAAGCAACTTCTCGGTTTCAAGGTATCCCTCCAAATGCTGGCCGATACTGACCGGACCGACCCCTACAGGCGTACCGGTGAAAAGAAGGTCACCGATTTTCAGAGTCACAAAGCGGCTGACATAAGCAATGATATCGTCTACCCGGAACAGCATATCGGCAGTATGCCCCTGCTGTACCGTTTTCCCGTCTATATCCAGGTGGAAATGAAGATTCTGTACATCGGCCAGTCGCTCCACTGGTACAAATGTGCCAATGGCAGCGGAACTATCGAAACCTTTACATAATTCCCAAGGATTGCCGGCTTCACGAAACCTGCGCTGTAAATCGCGTGCAGTGAAGTCGATGCCGACTGTCACCGCATCATAATAACGATGAGCAAAGCGTGAAGCTATATTCTTTCCCAAGCGATTGATGCGCACTACCAGTTCTGTTTCATAATGCACTTCATTCGAAAAATCGGGAATAAAGAAAGGTTTGCCATCTTTAAGGATAGCCGAATCGGGTTTCATGAAAATTACCGGCTCTTTATTCTCCAACGTATGTCCCAGTTCCTCGTTGTGCCGGGCATAATTCATTCCAACAGCTATAATCTTCATGCTCTATTCTATTTCATTAAAATTCAAACGATTAAACATAACAGCGAGGTGAGCGTAAAGTGATGTGTTCTGCACCACGATATCTTCCGGAACACGAATACGGAAAGGGGTAAAATTCCAGACGGCTTTAATACCACCGGCCACCATCGTATCTGTAATGCATTGGGCAATCTCGATGGGCACGGTCAGTACACCGATGTGCACACCGTACTCCTGCATCTTCTTCTGAAAATCGTCAGAGTGGAAAATGGGAATCCCATTGAGCGTAGTGCCTACCAGCGACGGGTTTACATCAAAAGCAGCTACAATCTCCAAGCCGAAATGGCTAAGTCCGGAATCACGCAATAAAGCTCCTCCCAGACTTCCTACACCGAACAGGAAAGCCTTGTGCATATTTGTAAAGCCAAGAAAATCTTCCAGAACGGCAATCAGCGCATCCACTTCATACCCCACCCGCGTACGACCGGAAATATTAACATACGACAAATCTTTCGCAATCTGCGAAGCATCGATGTTTATTTCTTTGGAGATCTGGGTAGAAGAGACGTAACGTTCACCTTTCTGCTTCAGCAACTTTACATTCGAAAGATACCAAGGCAGCCGACGCAAAGTAGGCTCCGGAACCTTTGTACTGTCTTTATGCTGTATCTGATTGTTCATAGTCACTTCATTCTGCTTTTACATTAGCGATTGACAAAATTACACTATTTTTTCCGAAATGCCATAAGGATGTCATAGAAGCTTAACATAATTTCTACATACAAAAACGCCCGGGGACACTTAATAGTTTGCAAGGTTCGGAACAATATATTATTTTTGAGCTTAATTAATAGACTGGAATAATGAAGAACAGCGATTGGAAAGACCGGCTGAACGTGGTTTACTCCACCAACCCGGATTATAATTATGAGATGGATGATGACGAAGAGCAAGTAACCCTGGAACCGTCACAACAGAACTTACGGGTGCAATTGGATCGGAAAAACCGGGGCGGCAAAGTCGTAACCCTAATTACCGGCTTTGTCGGCACCGAGAACGACCTGAAAGATTTGGGAAAACTCCTCAAGACAAAATGTGGAGTAGGCGGATCGGCTAAAGACGGAGAGATTATCGTTCAGGGAGACTTCAAACAAAAAATAGTAGAACTGCTGAAGAAAGAAGGATATACGAAAACAAAAACAGTAGGAGGATAAGAGGAAACAAATCCCACTTGAAACAGGTCCGGCAAAATGTAAACAAATTCCGGATCCATTCACTTTATACGCAAAAGTTCTTGTTCCGGATTCTGCGTAAACAGATAACCGTAACATTACGGACAGCCACAAAAAAACGGCCGCTACAGACTTTCTGTGCGGCCGTTTCTATATCCTTGATTCCTTGAGATTATTCAGCTCTCAAAGTGAAACGTTTGAAATCAACAACCTTCAATTCAGGATCAGCTTCTTTCAACACTTCTCTCACTGTCTTCTTGGCATCCATGATGTCTTCCTGATTCAGCAAGCAAACTTCTTTCAAGAACTTAGCCAAACGTCCTTTAGCAATGTTCTGAATCATTTGTTCAGGCATATTTGCAGCCTTCTCAGCTGAAACAGTAGCAATGATTTCTTTTGCCTTTGCAACATCTTCAGCTGTAATCCAGCCTTTAGCCATGTTGCTTTCCATGTGGTCTTCACTGTCCACATGAGCCGGATTGATATTAGCTTTCTTCAAAGCAGCTTCTACAGCTTTCTGCACCTGTTCTACTTTAGTCTTTTCAACAGCCACTTCGATTTCTTTCTGCTTCACTTCTTCAGAAACACCATCTTCATCAACTGCGATCGGATTCATAGCAGCAACCTGCATAGCTACTTGCTTAGCCAGCTGTTCGTCAACTTTCTTGTTGAAAGCAACCATGGTGCAAAGACCGTTTCTGTTCATATGGTTGTAAGCAGCAATTGTAGCGCCTTCCAAAACCATGTAACCATCCAACTCCATCTTTTCACCAGTGATACCGGTTCTGTCTGTTACAGCCTGAGCTACAGTAGCATCACCCATCGGAAGAGCCAAAACTTCTTCCAGAGTCTTGCACTTGTTAGCTACAGCAGCGTCCAGAATATCCTGAGTCAGTTTCACGAAGTCAGCATTCTGAGCAACAAAGTCAGTTTCGCACTTCAAAGCGATGATAGCACCGAAACCTTCTTCTACTTTTACCAAAACACAACCTTCAGAAGCCTCACGGTCAGAACGTTTTGCAGCAACTGCCTGTCCTTTTTCGCGGATGATCTTCATTGCTTTGTCGAAATCGCCTTCAGCATCAGTCAACGCATTTTTGCAGTCCATCATACCAGCACCGGTCATTTTGCGGAGCTTGGTTATATCAGCCATTGTTACAGCCATAATATCTTTTATATTTTAAAATGAATAATCGTTTTGAATAAACAAAATGTGCCAATCTGCCAATCAAAATGCCCACACCCTTACAGATGCGTCGGCACATTAGCAAATTGGCACATTATTATATTAAGCCTCTTCGTCTTCTTTCAGGAAAGCAGCAGCTTTAGCTGCGTTGATTGCTTCTTCGTCAGATTTATCGAGTCTAGCCTTAGCTGATTTCTTTTTGCCCTTGTTAGCAGGAGCTTCACCGGCAGCTTCCATATCGATCTTTTCAGCTTTTCTTTCTTCCAGACCTTCGATCATTGCAGCACAGCAAGCATCGAGGATAACTTCTACTGATTTAGTAGCGTCATCATTTGCCGGAATTACGAAGTCAATGTTTGTAGGATCCGAGTTAGTATCAACGATACCAAATACAGGAATACCCAAACGGTTAGCTTCGCGAACAGCGATATTTTCTTTCATTACATCGATAACGAACAAAGCAGACGGCAGACGAGTCAGGTCAGCGATAGAACCCAAAGTCTTGTCCAATTTTGCACGTTGACGAGAGATCTGAAGAATTTCTCTCTTAGAAAGGTTAGAATAAGTACCATCGTTAGTCAATTTGTCGATAGTAGCCATTTTCTTCACAGCCTTACGGATAGTCGGGAAGTTAGTCAACATACCACCCGGCCAGCGTTCGATTACATAAGGCATATTAACAGATTGAGCTTTCTCAGCTACAACTTGTTTAGCTTGTTTTTTAGTAGCAACAAAAAGAACTTTCTTGCCTGATTTAGCAATCTGTTTCAAAGCTTCAGCAGCTTCATCTACTTTTGCAACTGTTTTGTGGAGGTCAATGATATGAATACCATTGCGTTCCATGAAAATATAAGGAGCCATTGCAGGGTTCCACTTTCTTTTAAGGTGTCCGAAGTGGCATCCGGCTTCCAATAATGTATCAAAATTTGTTCTTGACATCTTGTTTTTCTTTAAATCGTTTACTTTCTTTTTGTTTTTCTTAAACCAACCGCCGGGTAGTCTATGAGTAGAGTCCCAGTAGTTTAGATACTAAACATATTCCTCGGTCAGGCAGCCCATTAACGCTTGCTGAACTGGAATCTTCTACGAGCTTTCGGCTGTCCCGGTTTCTTACGCTCAACAGAACGCGGGTCACGAGTCATAAAGCCTTCTGCACGAAGAGCAGCTTTATCTTCAGCGTTGATTTTAACCAATGCACGGGCAATTGCTAAACGCAAAGCCTGAGACTGACCTGTGAAACCACCACCACACAAGTTTACTTTGATGTCATACTTCTCAGCAGCACCAATCTTGTTCAATGGTTGTTTTACAACATACTGAAGAATAGTTGATGGAAAGTACTCTGCAAGGTCTCTCTTGTTAATAGTAATCTTTCCTGTACCTTCGCTTACGAAAATACGTGCAATTGCACGTTTACGTCTGCCTAATGCATTTACTACTTCCATTATATCTTATTTATATGAATTAATATCAATCATTTTCGGGTTCTGAGCTGCTTGTTTGTGTTCGCTACCAGCGTAAACATACAAATTGTTCAGCAATTTAGCTCCCAAAATGTTCTTAGGAAGCATGCCCTTCACTACTTTTTTCAGTAATCTCTCTTCACCGTTCGGTTTTGCAATCAAACGGGCAGGAGTCATTTCTCTCTGACCACCAGGGTAGCCTGTATATGACAAATAAACTCTGTCATTCCACTTGTTACCAGTCAGTTTTACTTTGTCTGCATTGATGATGATAACGTTATCACCGCAGTCTACGTGAGGAGTAAAGTTTGGTTTGTACTTTCCTCTCAACAATTTTGCAACTTTTGCTCCCAGACGACCCAGTGTTTGGTCTGTAGCGTCAACAATGACCCATTCTTTAGTCACTGTAGCTTTGTTTGCAGAAATGGTCTTGTAACTTAAAGTATCCACTCTTAATTTGTTTTTTAAATGTTACTACTAAAAATATTCTTCACCACTTATTAGTCTTCCCCGGACAAAGGACGACTAACTTGCTATGAATTAATCTCTTATCATTTTGTGATAATAATCGGCTTGCAAAAGTACGGCTTTTCTTTGAATTGGCAAACTATTTCTTGCTTTTTTTGAATATATCTAATTGGCAAACAAGAAGAAATAGAACGAAAAACAGGCATAAAAAAGTCTGCATATCTTCTCCTTTAAAGAAGTAATATGCAGACTATAATAACAATCAAATTATCTTTATCTCACAATATCTTCCGGAAACTTGGCCGGCATACTTATTCTTTTCCAGGTTTCATAATACCAGGTGTTCAATTCATTTCCATTCAAGTCATTCTTGATGAAGTATTTTAAATGCAGATAATCGCTATCCTTTATTTCAAATTCCAGAATATTGTCCTGATTATCCAACATCGGAAGATGAATATTCTTCTCGATACTTTCTCTATAAGAATCATCTGTCAACTGCTTCCACGACCCATATCCCGTAACAATTGCACTGGAACCGGGAATAATAGTGAAGTTCACGATTCTTCCATCATCACTCAATACCTTAAATGTATTACTGGGTTTCAACTCTCCCGGAACATCGGGAGACTCCGACACATAATGGCAAAGTTGCCAGATTCCTTTCAACTCGGCCACCTTGAATTTAGTTTTCTTTTGGGCCATCGCACCTGTTACCGCCAACAACATTATTGAAAGCATGGTAAAGAAATAGAGTTTTTTCATTGCCGTATTATTTTAGTTAACACTCTTGAATGCGTATGTCCAAATATAAAGATTTATTTTGAGAATAGAACAATAAAGTGCATAAAAAAACTCGCATAACCAAAAGATTATGCGAGTTTTACATAAATATACCGAAATATTAGAAATCAGCATTTCTCGGTGTACGCGGGAACGGTATCACGTCACGGATGTTTGACATGCCTGTTACGAAAAGTAACAAACGTTCAAAACCAAGCCCGAAGCCGGAGTGAGGACAAGTACCGAACTTGCGGGTATCCAGATACCACCACATATCCTTCATCGGGATATGCATTTCTTCAATACGAGTCATCAGCTTATCATAATCTGATTCACGTTCGGAACCGCCTATGATTTCACCGATTTTCGGGAAAAGAACATCCATTGCACGTACCGTCTTACCATCCTCGTTTTGCTTCATATAGAAGGCTTTGATCTCCTTCGGATAGTCAGTCAGGATTACCGGACACTTGAAATGTTCTTCCACCAAATAACGTTCGTGTTCGGAAGCCAAGTCCACACCCCAATAAACCGGGAACTCAAATTTGTGGACTTTTGCAACAGCTTCCTCCAGAATCTTGATACCGTCTGTATAAGGCAAACGTACAAAATTATCTTTCAATACACCTTGCAGCCGTTCAATCAATCCCTTATCGAACATATCATTCAGGAATTTCACGTCATCCGCACAGTTATCCAACGCCCATTTCACACAATATTTAATGAACTCTTCTGCCAAGTCCATATTGTCTGCGATGTCGTTGAAAGCAACTTCCGGCTCAATCATCCAAAACTCAGCCAAGTGACGGGGAGTATTGGAGTTTTCGGCACGGAACGTAGGACCAAATGTATAGATAGCTCCCAAAGCTGTGGCAGCCAGCTCACCTTCCAACTGACCGGAAACAGTCAAACTGGCCTGCTTGCCGAAGAAATCATCATCATAAGAGATAGAACCTCTTTCGTCTTTCTTCAAGTCATACAGATTCATGGTAGTCACCTGAAACATCTGTCCGGCACCTTCACAGTCTGAAGCTGTAATGATTGGCGTATGGAAATAGAAGAATCCCCTGTCATGGAAAAACTTGTGGATAGCAATTGCCATGTTATGACGAATACGGAACACCGCACCAAAAGTATTGGTACGCGGACGCAAATGGGCAATCTCGCGCAAGAATTCCATAGAGTGCCCTTTCTTCTGCAACGGGTATGTGTTATCGCAAGTACCCAGCACTTCGATTTCACGAGCCTGCACTTCCACCTTTTGGCCGGAGCCTACCGATTCCACCATTTCACCGTTCACGCTGATACAAGCGCCGGTAGTAATCAGTTTCAGCATCTCTTCATCAAAATTAGCCAAATCTACTACGACCTGCAAATTATTTATTGTAGAACCGTCATTCAGTGCGATAAAGTTTACTTGTTTGCTACCTCTGCGGGTGCGAACCCATCCTTTCACATTGACCATAGCGCCGATATCCGTACGCTTCAACAGATCAACAATTTTTGTTCTACCAATCTTTTCCATTTAACTTATTCTTTTTAGATACAAGAAGACGAGGTTTAAAACACAAGATTCATTTTTCCTGCTTTCTTTCCCCGTCCTCTGCCAAGTTGTTATTTATTAACTTATTATTCAAACGAACCCATGCGGAGGTAGTTTACTTCTGCTTCCGACAGGTAACGCCAGTCTCCGCGACGCAAACCTTTTTTAGTCAGTCCGGCGAAGAATACACGGTCGAGTTTTACTACTTTATAACCCAGTGATTCGAAAATACGGCGAACGATACGGTTCTTACCGGAGTGAATTTCGATACCTACCTGATCTTTCTTGAAATCATCGGTATAGCTGATAGCGTCTGCATGGATTTCACCGTCTTCCAACTGGATGCCGGCTGCAATCTGATCCATATCCGCTTTTGTCAGGTTCTTGTCCAGATGAACATGATAAATTTTCTTTTTCAGAAATTTCGGATGTGTCAGCTTGGAAGCCAAGTCACCGTCATTTGTCAGTAACAGTACACCAGTCGTGTTACGGTCAAGACGTCCTACCGGATAGATACGTTCGTTACAAGCGCCTTTTACCAAATCCATTACCGTACGGCGCTCCTGCGGATCATCCGATGTGGTAACAGTATCTTTCGGCTTATTCAGCAATACATATACCTTACGTTCGATGCTAACCGGTTCATCGTGGAATTTCACGACATCCGAGCGTTTGATTTTTGTACCCAATTCAGTAACAACTTCACCATTTACAGAAACCACACCTGCTGTAATAAATTCATCAGCCTCACGACGTGAACAAACACCGGCATTAGCCAGGAATTTATTCAGACGAATCGGTTCGTTCGGGTCAACAAACTGTTCCTTGTACTCGATTTGTTTCTTTATGCTATATTTAGCATTCGGGTCATAATCGCTGGTACGTGGACGAGGACGGTAACCGCCCTGACGGTCATTATTGAATCTCGGACGATAGCCACCACCGTTGTGCTGCGATAGCCTCCACCTTCACACTATTGAAGCGAGGACGATACGGGGCGGTACACCACCTTCGCGGTTGTAAGGACGCTGAGGACGGTCGCCACCTTCACCACTATTGAAACGGGACGATACGGACGATCACCATAACGACGCGTTGTTCGCCGCCTTACACGGTTGTAAGGACGCTGAGAACGGTCGCTGCCGTCAGAATTCGGATTAAATCTCGG
>ENA-OQJF01000328-OQJF01000328.1-human-gut-metagenome-genome-assembly--contig:-NODE-328-length-12826-cov-3.290574_pt1 | contig 12826 bp, 10 predicted proteins | sample MGYA00242595_ERZ504761 | MGnify/ENA primary metagenome ERZ504761 (study PRJEB26092, sample SAMD00036367) | human gut metagenome | host: Homo sapiens | study: EMG produced TPA metagenomics assembly of...
CGTTTTAAACGAATGGTCCATCAAAATATTACGCGAACGGATTACCGCGCGCACCCCGCCGATAAAATCTTCCGCACTCACCGTAAGCTTCGCCCCGGTTTCTTTTTCCAGCTCCGTACGTTTTTTTCATCGGACGGATTAATATAAATAACGACCGGGTCATCGCCTGCAAACCGCTCTGCCTTTCGGATACACTTAACAAGAAAGTCGTCGTATGCTTTTGTTTTCATATAATCGTGGATACTATCAATTATCAAATTGTTATTTTCCCAATCAACCTTACCACTAAAATTGAAGAAGAATATATATTTATAAAGCGACTCCGGTCAATCTCTTAACCGGAGTCTTACTGATTTTTACTTTGATTTGTTTTACTTTGATTTGCTTTGATTTGCTTTGATTTACTTTTACTCCTTTACCCCGTAAACAACAGTGTGGAGCTTATGTCTTATATCTTCGTAATCCTTTTCCGGATTCAAGTCACCGTACACCATTAAATACATCGGAAGAAAATCATCTCCGGGCTTGTAGGGCGGCTGATAATAGTCATTTTTCCACAAGGTGAATCCTTGACGCTCGTAGAAACAAATACGGCGTTTTGCCATTTCCTCTACGGGGCGTTCTACTTCCAGTACGATAGGCAATTGCAGGTGGTTGCACAAGTATTCCAACGTCCGTTTCCCGTATCCGCCGTTGCGCAGGGCGGGATTGGTGGCGAAGTGTTCTACATAGTAGAAGCGGTCGAAATCCCAGTATGTGATGAACCCAATAGGCAGGTCATCATCAAAGATGATATTATTATGAAAGTTGCCCGTCCGGTCGGTATACTCGCGTAACTCTTCCAATTGACGGTATTCTTCCGGTGGAAATGCATCAACGAGGAGTTCTTCCATAAACTTGTAATGTTGTAAATCCGATGTGCTGATCGGTTGAAGCTTAATCATAAAGGCTTGGGTTTTTAAGTTTGACAAACGTTATTTCTTTATGGCACATAAAATTCGATAATCCGGCGGATTGCGCGTTGGCAGACCGGGCAAAATTCGGGATGCTCATTGGTTTTCATGCGGCAGTTGTACGCCGGGCGATAAATACCTTTGAATGAATAACCACCTCCTTCATACACGCCTACCGGGTAATTCTTTTGTTGGGCAACCGGAGTAGGTACCGGTATGTGTGGAGGGAGCATATCTTCCCATTTGGAGGCGAAGTTCACCCGTGTTGTGATATTCTGTTCCCACGGTTCCACATCCAGCGGATAAGTGTCGGTCATCGTATCATCCTCGTAAAAATACTCGTCCGCGAGTCCACCGAAACTGTGTCCGAACTCATGGACGACCACCGGTTTGAACATGGGATGATGCGCAGTGGTCAGCGTGTAGGAATTGTAGATTCCTCCTCCGCCGTATACATCCGTGTTGGCGAGGATAATAATATGCTCATAGGGGATTCCCGCCAGCGCATTGTGGATCGATTTCACCCGGCTGGTAGTCAGATAACGTTCGGAATAGAACGTGTCGAAATGCGAGTGGACGGCAGTTTGCTTCCATTGGTCTGCACGGGGGACACTTACGCCGCTGTCGGTAGACGGGCTGGCTACGGCGACGATATTGAATTTCTGTTTCATCGACCGGAACGGTTCGTGTGAGAACAAGCTTTCGCAGGTACGTTGCGCATCCTGATAGAAAACATCCATTTCCTTTTCCGTATATCCTTCGGCGAGAATGGCGACATCAATGCAGTCTTTCTCGCTGCCGCTTTGCAACATATAACGATGCGGGGTGACGTGCGATGTGCCGCGTTTGTGGATTAAAATATCCTCGGGCGATACAATATGTTTGAAGTTTGCCATAACATCCTTACGGGGCGAATATAATGTAATTTCTACTTCTACTGTTTTCTTGGGAAAAGGCAGGAGAAACGTATTTTCGAATCCTTTGGCGGTTGTCCGGGCTTCATCGGTCGACAGCCATTCCTGAAACAGTGAAGAAAAGGATGTTTTATAAATACATTGTCCGGTGGCAACGTCTTTCACGATAATTTGCCCGTTTCCCGCCAGGGGAAGTTCGGATAAATGGTGTTGTCGTCCGGCCCAGGAAGGCAGTTGTGAGAGTTCGTCCAGATAGATCGCCTGACGGTTGGCGTCTCCGGTGAAAATGTAATCCACTCGTAATGTTTTATCTTGAAAAAAGTCCGCAAAATTTTGCGCGTAGCTTGTCAGAGTGGCAAGGAAAAAAAGCAGTGTACAGCAAAATTGTTTCATATAAATAGTATATTTATGTTTTCTACAAAGGTACAAACTATTGTTGACTTATCCGCTTTCTGCAAATAAAAGTAATAAATTATAGTATTTGTTGCCGGAAAATCGCTAACTTTGCATAAAAGATTCGTCGATTAAAACAATTTGATTCAAATATGGGACATCATCAATTAGATAGTTTAGATGAGCAGATTCTGAAGTTAATAGCCGGCAATGCGCGTATTCCTTTTCTGGAAGTAGCGAGAGCTTGTAACGTTTCCGGCGCGGCCATTCATCAGCGCATTCAGAAGCTGACTAATCTCGGTATATTAAAGGGTTCGGAATATGTGATCGACCCTGAAAAGATAGGATATGAGACTTGCGCTTATATTGGCATTTATCTGAAGGACCCCGAGTCCTTTGATTCGGTGACAAAAGCCTTGGAAGCGATTCCGGAAGTGGTAGAATGTCATTTCACCACCGGAAAATATGATATGTTTATCAAGATTTATGCTAAGAACAACCACCATTTGCTGAGCATTATCCACGATAAGCTGCAACCGTTGGGGTTGGCGCGTACCGAAACGCTAATCTCCTTCCACGAAGCCATTAAACGGCAGATGCCGATCATGGTCGACGTAGAAGACGAAGATTAATAAGTTGTAATAGTTGTTTTTTACGCTTTTACGTAATCAACAAATGCATACGAGCAGAGATGTTTCTCATCCGCAGGATGAGCTTCTCTGTTTTTTTCGTGCCATACGGCGGGCGAGACTTCGGGGAAAAAGGCATCAGCCTCCGGTGCGGTGCTGTCTATTTCTGTCAGGCAAAGTTCGTCGGCAAAGGGAAGCGCCTGTTGGTAGACACTTGCGCCGCCGATGATATATACGTGTTCATCCTCCTTGCAACTTTGCAGAGCCGCTTCGAGTGAAGGGAATACTTCCGCTCCCGGACATTCCGCAGTCGGATTTGAAGACAGAACGACATTCCTGCGGTTGGGCAGGGCACCTTTGGGGAGTGATTCGAAAGTTTTTCTTCCCATAACAATCGTATTTCCCGTGGTCAGTGCTTTGAAACGTTTCAAGTCGTTGGGCAACCAGAAAAGGAGTTTGTTCTCGAATCCGATAGCCATGCGGCGGTCTACGGCCGCTATAATAGATATTTTACTCATACAGATTAAGTTCGTTTGATATTCTTCCGTCTGCATCGTGCCGGGGTCAGACTGCTACCACACCTGCGATGTGCGGATGCGGGTCATAATTCACCAGTTCGAAATCCTCGAATTTGAAGTCGAAGATACTTTTCACATCCGGGTTGATTTTCATCTGCGGCAACGGACGCGGTTCGCGGGACAGTTGCAGTTTTACCTGTTCCAGATGATTCAGATAGATATGTGCGTCACCGAATGTATGAACGAAGTCTCCGGCCTTCAATCCCGTCACCTGCGCTACCATTTGCAGCAACAGTGCGTATGAAGCAATGTTGAAAGGCACGCCGAGGAAAATGTCGGCGCTGCGTTGGTAAAGTTGGAGGCTCAGTCGTCCGTCCGCTACGTAGAACTGGAAAAAAGCATGACAGGGAGGGAGGTTCATATTATTCAAATCCGCTACGTTCCATGCGCTGACAATAATCCGGCGTGAGTCCGGATTTTGTTTGATCGTCTCTATCGCTTCGCTGATCTGGTCGATGAATCCGCCGTTGTAGTCGGGCCACGAACGCCATTGGTAGCCGTAGATATGTCCCAGATCACCGTTTTCGTCCGCCCATTCGTTCCAGATGCGGACGCCGTGTTCTTGCAGGTATTTCACGTTCGTGTCTCCTTGGAGGAACCACAGCAATTCATATATGATTGATTTCAGATGTAATTTCTTGGTGGTGAGACAGGGAAAGCCGTCGTCGAGGTTGAAGCGCATTTGGTGACCGAACACGCTGATCGTTCCGGTACCGGTGCGGTCGCTTTTCTCCGTGCCTTCAGTCAACACACGGTTCAGTAAATCGAGATATTGTTTCATAATGAGTAAATTATCAAAGCGTTAATGCATTTGCAAGGCTGTGCTTAAAAGTCGGTAGCCTCTCCAATCCCCTCTTTCGGGAAGGAGGAGAGTTTGGGATACTATTGGCTTTTTAGTCATCCTCTTTGTGCAAAATTACAAAAATGGCGTGAATAAATTAGCAAACCAGCCGACGAACTTCTTCCATGGTGAGCGCTTTTTCCAAAATTCCGGTGTCAACTGTGTGCAGTGCTCGATGTCGTTGCGGAACATGGTGTTCAGTTCCGCCGTTGTCTTCTTGTCGAAGATGAAAGCGTTCGTCTCGTAGTCGTAACGGAGGCTGCGGCTGTTCAGGTTGGCGGTGCCGACGGTGCAGAACAAGTCGTCGATCATCATTATTTTAGAATGGTGAAATCCTCCGTTGTACATATAAACTGTTGCCCCCCGTTTCATCAACTTATGCAACTTGTAAAGTGCGGCATCCGGCGTGAAAGGGATGTCGGAGGCGGACGAAACCATAATTGTTACGTTCACTCCCCGGTCGATTGTCCGGTTGAGCGCTTTTTTGATAGAAGAAGTCGGCACGAAATAAGGATTGACGATATGTACGTTTTTTTGTGCCGAGTAGATCGACATGGCGTATGCATGGCTTAGCATACGGCTGTTTTTCTTCGGAGTACGGTCTACGATAGCGACAACGATATTTGTACTGTCTTCATGTTGGGGGAAATAAATTTCCCCACCGATGTTCTGCTTGGTTTCCTTGTTCCAGATTGTAAGGAAAATCTCCTGTAAATCGTTCACCGCATCGCCTTCAATGCGCATGTGCATATCGCGCCATGTACCGATTTTGGGTAGTCCATTGATGTAATAGTCGGCGATGTTCATGCCGCCGGTATAAGCTATTTCTCCGTCGATTACGACAATCTTCCGGTGGTCGCGGTGGGCGGCGTGGTTGATATAAGGGAAAGTGAACGGGTCGAACTTGACGATTTCAATCCCTTGTTCACGGATTTTCTTGAGGTGTCTTTTTTTGAGCGGCTGGTTGTTCGACCAGTTGCCGAAAGCGTCGAACATTGCCCGCACTTCGACACCTTCTTTTACTTTTTCGGCGAGAAGGGCGAATAAGGCGTTGGCGATAGAGTCGTTTCGGAAGTTGAAATATTCCAGATGCACGTGGTGCTTGGCCTGACGGATTGCTTCAAACAAGTCGATAAACTTTTCCCGCCCGCTTTTCAGCAGTTTCACTTTATTATTATCGGAGATAGGTATACCCGATTCCTCTAAAAAATGCAGTACAAGGGAATCACTCGTGAGTCCGATAGAATCCCGGGGGTGGGTCATCAAACTGTCGATGACGCTTGCCTGGGCACGCAATAAAGGCAGGAACAGGAATAAAATGAATATACGTAATTTCAAAACTTTTCTCTCTATTTTAGTTTACAGAGCAACAAAGATACAACATCTATGTTTGGGCTAATCGGGGACAAAGGGTAGATTTATTATTGTTTAACACTCGGATAGCTTTATTAGTAAGGGAAAAATTAAGAGGAAAATAATGGGGACTGATTAAACAGTCGATAGTATTATCTTAACATTTCCGTACCGCCTATGCCAATGAAGCTACTTTTCTTGCAGCCATAAACAGTAGCACTACACTTGCGATAATGATTGATTTCGGGTCGAGACTTGTTGTTCCATGATTAATCATGCCGATGAATACCTCCCGAATCGTTCCCCATGCAGCTTCCGGTCCACCTAAGGAGACGAAAAGTACGGCTCCCACAGCCATGACGAAGGCGTTCCAAATGCGTGCCAGCCGATTGCTGCGGTCGGGTAGGTGGTGCATGACACGGCGGCTGAATCCCCTGTCCGCTATCTCCTGCCTGTTTTCGGTAAAGAAGTCGCGCAAGAGTTTATCATTGTCTATTTCTGTCATAACCATTTTGTTTTAAGTACGTTGCTAATTTTATCTTTTCCACGCGACAGGTGGCTTTTCACCGTTCCTGCCGGTATTCCGGTAATACCTGCGATCTTGTCAATGCTTAAATCTTCCATATAAAACAAGGTGATGCAGGTTCGTTCCACATCTTTTAGCGTTTTGAGCGACTGGTAGACATCCATTTTCTGCCCGACGTTTTCTTGTTCGGTACTGTTAATGGCATCTATTTCCGTTGTGTCCAAGCCGGCCATTTCTTTCCGGCTGCGAATATAATCATAAAAAACATTATAGGCAATGCGGTAGAGCCACGTTGAGAAACTCGACAGGTTGTGGAAAGAAGAGAGATTGGTATATGCCTTGATGAATGTATCCTGCGCCAAATCGTCACTCAATTCGCTGTCGCCGCAAGTCAGGTTGAGAAAGAACCGCCGCACGGGCGACTGGTATTTCTTCACTAACTGGTCGAAGGCCCTAGTGTTTTTGAACACTACGACCTGTGCGACTAGCGATATATCGTTGAGTTGGCTCATTTATTTTCGTCGCTCTTTTCTCCGTTTCTTTCTTCCTGCTGCGTTGCCGAAGGGGCGGCTGTGTCGATGTCTCTTTTCCGGGAAACGTTCATCCGGAAAGGATCAACATCATCTGTTTTCTGTTGTTTGCTGCCTATTATCCATTGGCCGATGCCCATAAACATGATAAGCAGTCCGATTGCTCCGATTCCGAACTCTCCGGTGATCGCCCAGAGGAAGATGAAAAGTCCGATCCCTGTAAAGGTGTTTTTGATGCCTTGTGAGCGTTGGTCGGCTGGCCGGTTTTCGCGGATAAAGTTTTCCGGCAGCGGTTGTCCGGCTGCAATGGCCTGTTCGGCAAGGCGGTAACGGGCTTTCCGGTTCTTGTAGCGGAAGAAAAAGATTACAAACAAGATAAATACGGGCAGTCCGAAGACGGCGACGATTGCGATAATAGAGATCAGGATCCCTCCGCTGATCGTGTCGCTGAGGTTGCCGAAGGGAAGGTCGTTGTCATCCTTGCCCGCCGTCGTATCCATGTCCGTTGTATCTACGCCGATCACCGTCACTGTTGTGTTGGATTCATCCGCCTTGGTGTCTGTCTTTTTCGAAAGGGTCACTTTCACATTTTCGGTAGAATCCTTCTCAATGCTACTCTGTTTTTGTGCATTAATTACTGTCGAAGTGGTGAATGCGAGCAATAATGCTATTAGAATTTGTTTCATATTTGTTATTTTTTAATTTGTTTCTTTGTCTGTTAGACGCAGTTAGTATCCGAGAAAGTTGCAAAGAGACGAAATATTTTTGATATTTGCGCAAATTAATAAATGAAAATGAATTTACCCGCTTCTTTTACAGAATATACCCGCGCTTTGTTGGGCGTCGAAGAATACGAAAAACTGGTTTCCGCCTTGCAGCAGGAACCTCCTGTGAGCATTAGACTGAATCGGTTGAAAGTTCATCGGCTGAAAGTGGAAAATGCTCTATCGGTTCAACCTCCCTGGTCTTCGGAGGGAATCTACCTCGACGAACGGCTCACTTTTACATTCGACCCGTTGTTTCATGCAGGGTGTTATTATGTGCAGGAGGCTTCTTCGATGTTCGTGGAACAGGTGCTCCGGCAGCATGTCACGAAGCCGGTGGTGATGCTCGACCTTTGTGCCGCTCCGGGAGGGAAATCGACCCATGCTCGTAGTGTGTTGCCCGAAGGTAGTTTGCTGGTTGCCAACGAGGTAATCCGGAACCGGTCGCAGATTTTGGCGGAGAACCTGACGAAATGGGGACATCCGGATGTGGTGGTTACGAATAACGACCCGGCTGATTTTTCGGCTTTGCCTTCTTTCTTTGACGTTATTCTGACAGATGTGCCTTGCTCCGGCGAAGGGATGTTCCGTAAAGATTCGGTGGCCGTTGAAGAATGGAGTCCGGAGAATGTGGAAATTTGCTGGCAACGGCAACGGAGGATTATTGCGGACGTTTGGCCGAGTCTGAAACCCGGAGGCATTCTTATATACAGTACCTGTACATATAACACGAAAGAGGACGAAGAAAATGTCCGTTGGATTCAGCAGGAATTTGGGGCGGAATCGTTGGCGGTAGATATTCGGGAAGAGTGGAATATCACAGGAAATCTGCTGTGCGGCGAATCGGCTTCCGTATATCACTTTTTCCCGCATAAGACGAAGGGTGAAGGCTTTTTCTTGTCCGTACTCCGCAAACCGGAAACGGCAGGGGAGGACAGTTATGCCGATTATTATTCGTTTCCGAAAGGAAAATCCGCCGGAAAAAAAGGTAAGAAAGGTGGGGGAGCCTCTTCTTCGCCTGTCTCCAAGGAAAACATGGCAACGGCCGGAAAATGGCTGAATGATGAGTGTGCCGGAAAGTACGTCTTGTCGGCAGAAGGTGCTGAAATACACGCGTTTCCTCAGCAATGCGTAGCCGAACTGGCTGCCATGAAACAACATTTGCGGGTGGTGCAGGCAGGCGTTTCGGTTGGCGAGGTGAAAGGAAAAGATCTGATTCCCGCCCATGCCTTGGCCATGAGTGCCCTTCTTCTGCGGCAGGATGTTTTTGCAACCGAGGCGGTGAGTTATGAACAAGCAATCGCTTATTTGCGGAAAGAGGCTGTCACTTTGCCGGCGACAGCCCCTCGCGGGTATGTTTTGCTCACTTATCGCAATATTCCTCTGGGTTTTGTGAAGAATATCGGCAACCGGGCTAATAATCTTTATCCGCAGGAATGGCGTATCCGTAGCGGGTATTTGCCGGAAAAGATCCGCGTGTTGTAAAGGCCGGATAAGGTCTACAACTTACTTTTGTAAATCCGTGCCATTGCTTTCTGATATTGGTTTTCGAGTTGCAGATAGTTCTGGTGGCTCTGGTAGATGACAGATACTTCTACGAAATACTCTATCATGCTGATTTGTCCTCCGGTGAGTGCCTGTTTCAGCAATGCCAAGTCCTGTTGCGACCGGAACGTCTTTTTATATTCTTCCATGGAGTTATGCAGTGCTTTGGCTTCACGATAGAGCTGTGACAATTCGGATTCAACTTGCAACGTGGCATTTTCTTTTTGCAGGTCGATGTTCAAAGCTTGTGCTTTCGCAATCTTCACCTTGTTCCGGTTTTCGAAAAGAGGGAAAGAGAAGCCGACTACTACCCCGTTGAAAGGTGTGCCCGTTTCTGTGTTCCGGCGATATCCCAGTTCCAGTTTCGGCAACCACTGCGATTTGTTGACCGCTATTTGTTTCCGGGCAACGAGGCTTTCGTTGCCGAGCGCCATGAGGGTACGGTCGGCAGAGAGCACTTCCGATTTCAAGATCTGGTAATCGGAGGGAAAAGGAGTGAGGGGATACCGGCTTTCTTCAAAGACCACCGGGATATTGCCGTTCAGCGTATTCAGTTCCTGCATTTTGTTGCGGAGCGCCGTTTCGTTGAGTGAGGCTTCTGTGCGGACGTTCAGTAATTCCAGATTGATTTTGTTCGTCTCGAGGGCGTTGGCGTCTCCGGTTTGGAGACGTTTGGCATACATTTCAGCGAGTACTTCCGCGTTGCGGAGCCTTTCTTCGAGAATTTGTTTCTGCTGGCGGAGCATGATAATGTCCAGACAGACTTCTTTCGCCTGCAACAGTTTGTCCTGACGGAATACGTCCGCCTGGCTGTCGTAAGCCCCTGCCTTCAACCGGTTCAGTTTATTGCGCGTGGCATACAGGCGTGGGGAAGTCGAAACTCTGCGTAAACGTACGTAGTTCGCCGATTGTTCGTTTTTGTCCTTTGACTCCCCAGAGGTAGAGCGTAGGACAAGGTTAGGATCGGGACAGGTTGTTAGTCCGTTTTGGATTCCAGTTTCTAGCGAGGTAATCAGTTTGGGCGTTCGACCTAGCAACTCCTTGTTGTTCGTTTACTATATTTTTTAATACCTGTTCTATGACTGTTACTGTGCCTTGCACACCCCCGTACAGGGTGAAGAGTGCAGTGGCAGCAAAAGAACTTATAATGATAATCCGTTTCATACTTTTTCTTTTATTTGTTTCTTCTATTACGTCTGGCTGATGATTAGCAGGGTGTCGCGAGGGATTCTTGCTCCGGTGCAGCGTCGGTAGGCCGGCGGTGCATCATCAGGTAAACAATCGGAACGATGAAACCGTTCAGGAACGTAGAGGTTAAAAGTCCGCCCAAGATAACTTTGGCCATTGGACTTTGAATTTCGTTTCCGGGCAAGTCGCCGCCGAGCGCCAGCGGGATCAGTGCCAGTGCCGACGAAAGCGCTGTCATAAGAATCGGGTTCAGACGGTCGAGCGAGCCTTGCATGACACTGTCGTATACGTTCAGTCCTTCCTCTTTTTGGAGGTGGTTATAGTGGCTGATAAGCAACATACCGTTTCTGGTCGCAATGCCGAACAGGGAGATAAACCCGATAATTGCCGGAATGCTGACCTCACCCGTCGTGATGACCAGTGCGAAAACACCGCCGATCAGTGCAAGCGGCAGGTTCAACAAGATAACGCCGGATTCCTTCACGCTGCGGAACTCGTTGTAAAGCAGCAGGAAGATGACAACAATGCTGATGAATGACGTCAGCGCCAATGTCCGGCTGGCGGCTTGTTCGCTTTCAAACTGTCCGCCGTATTCGATGTGATAGCCTTCGGGGAGCTGTATAGACGTATCGATACGCTTTTGGATGTCGTTTACCACACTTCGGAGGTCACGGTCCGCCACGTTGGCGGAAATCACGATTTTGCGCTTCACGTTTTCGCGGTTGATCGTGTTCGGTCCCATGGCCGAAACCACTTCCGCCACATAGTTCAGAGGCACTTTGCGGCCGTCGTTGGTGTCTACCATTAAGTTGCGGATTTTCTCCATTTCGTCCCGTGCGTCATCCTTCACTTTTACGATGAGGTCGAAGCTCTTTCCCTGTTCATAAACCTGCGAGATCACTTTTCCTGCAAGGGCAACGTTGACATATTCCGAGAATTCCGGCAAGGTAATCCCGAACTTGGCAAGCATCTCCCGTTTCGGTTGAATCTTCAACTGCGGACGCTCGATCTGCTGCTCCACGTTGAGGTCGGCAATGCCCGGTATATCTCCGATAGCGTCCTTTATCCGGTTGCCGAGTGAGAACATCTTGTTCAAGTCATCGCCGAAAAGTTTGATGGCGATGTTTGCCTTTGTACCGGACAACATGGCATCGATTCGGTGGCTGATAGGCTGACCGATTTCTATATTTGCACCGGTGATCGTTCCTAGTTTCTCGCGCACTTCGGCAACGAGCTCGTTGCGCGGACGGTCTTTCAGCTCGAACGGAGCTTCGATTTCCGAGACGTTCACGCCAAGCGCGTGCTCGTCCAGTTCGGCACGTCCCGTCTTGCGGGCTACCGTCTGTATCTCTGGAATTGTCAGCAGCAGTTCCTCGGCACGATGTCCCATTTTGTTGCTTTCTTCCAACGAAATGCCCGGCAGCGAACTGATGTTGATTGTGAACGAGCCCTCATTGAAAGAAGGCAGGAAGCTGCGTCCGAGAGTGAAGAACACACCGAGAGCGACCACAAACAGTCCGATTGTACTTCCCAAAGTCACCCGTTTGTGGGCCAGTACCCAAGTCAGTGCCTTCCCGTAAATCCCTTTCATCCAACGGGCTACGAATGACTCTTTCAGTTCCTTGTTCGTCTTGTTACTGCCCAGCAGATACGAGCAAAGTACCGGGGTCAGCGTCAGCGCAACAACCGTCGAAGCGAACAACGCCACGATAAACGCAATGCCCAGCGGGACCAACATTCTTCCTTCCATTCCGCTCAGGAAGAACAGGGGGACAAAACTGACTACAATAATCAACGTCGAATTAAGGATAGGCATACGAACTTCCTTCGAGGCGTTGAATACCACCTCCAGTGTACTGAGCCGTTCGGCCTCCGGTTTCTGCCGGTTCTCCCGCAGACGCTTGTACACGTTTTCGACGTCCACGATCGCGTCGTCCACCAGTGAACCGATAGCAATGGCCATACCACCGAGACTCATTGTGTTGATAGTCAATCCCATATAGTGCAGCGTAAGAATGGAGACGAGCAGTGAGATAGGCAGTGTCACCAGCGAGATCACCGTTGTACGTACATTTGCCAGGAACAGGAACAGGACGATCACCACGAAAATACCGCCTTCAAAAAGCGACTTCTTCACGTTGCCGATCGAACTTTCGATGAAACGGCTTTGGCGGAAAATATCAGTAGACACTTTCACGTCGGCAGGCAGGTTCTTTTGGAGGTCTTTCAGAGAGGCTTCCAGTTTGTCGGTCAGTTCGAGGGTACTAGTGGCAGGCTGTTTGGTGACTGTCATTAGTACGGCAGGTTTGCCGCGTTCGGAAGCGGTTCCCAGTTTCGGAGCTTTGGGGCCGATTTTCACGTCGGCGATGTCCTCCAGTGTGACGGGGAAAGTGTTTACAGTTTTTACGACTGCTTTGCCTAGCTCCTCGACCTTCGGGGTAGAAAGTACCCCACGCACGATATATTCATTTCCGAACTCGTAAAGTACGCCACCGTTGGCGTTTAAGTTCATGTCTTGGGTGACAGCCATTATTTCACCCATTGAAACGCTGTAGTGGCGCATCCGTTCCGGGTCCAGTTGAATCTGGTATTCTTTGATGTCTCCGCCCAAC
>ENA-OQJF01000329-OQJF01000329.1-human-gut-metagenome-genome-assembly--contig:-NODE-329-length-12797-cov-4.165430_pt1 | contig 12797 bp, 12 predicted proteins | sample MGYA00242595_ERZ504761 | MGnify/ENA primary metagenome ERZ504761 (study PRJEB26092, sample SAMD00036367) | human gut metagenome | host: Homo sapiens | study: EMG produced TPA metagenomics assembly of...
TCCGAGGAGGTCTCACGGACGCATGGTGGAAGATGAATCATTCGATGTACCATGACGGAGTAAAGCTTGTCGTGAGAAGTCAGCAGAGGTTATAGTACCCAAGACACGGGTTGTCTATAGGGAAGGACTGAATCGTGCAGTGCAACAGTAAATGACTGCTACCTTGAGAGTCTTTTGTAGTCAGATGTCCGAAAAGGAACTCTCTATTCACACGATAGGACGGAATCCGACAATAGAATAGAAGTGACGTATCTTGAAGGGATGGCTGAAAACAACTTGCCACACGCCGTAAGGTGTAAAAGCACGAAACCGCCGTATGCCGAACGGCACGTACGGTGGTGTGAGAGGTCGGTAAACATGAAAGTAGGAGATAAACACCTATGATTAGTGTTTACCTCCTACTCGATTTTGATATAGTACAAATTTATCGCCCCTTATACAAAGGCTGTGCTTTACAAATCATGAACTCCTCCGGCTCATCTTGCCGGCTCTATTTTCCTTTGCAAAGGTACTGCGGTGAGGGAACGCCAAGTACCGCTATGCAGGTCTGCTCGCTAATGGCTTGGTGGACTTGACAACAACTTTCCGCAATTTCCGTCAAGCGTAAATTGGGTATTTCATCAACTCCTCTGCCATTTACTTGTCTTATCCCTCTGTTTCCTCAGTCTCTTGATAGCACGTAAAATTCAGATCCCGACAAGAAAGCCGATAAAGGCTTCAAAATAAGGGAAAAGAAAAAGACAAAAGTTCAACGATTAAAACAGACTGATTATGCACAGCAAGATTTTTCAAATCACGGAAACAAGAGTTGACAGGGACAACTACTTGAACGAGGACACCCTTGAACAAGGGGACGGACACTATTACGACTATTGTTCGGAGATAGACGAGGAAGAACGCAAATTCCATATTGCCAATCTGATAGAAAAGGCATTGCCAAAAGGGATGTTCACTCTTGTGGGAGAAAACACAATCCGATACAATGGCGGTGCGGACAAGTGGAAAAAGGAATTTGTTACAGCCATCCAAGAAAAGGCACAAGCCGTTACCGTTGAAAACTGCATGATGTGGATTGGGGCGGTGTACCAACTTGAAAAATTTCTCAAAAATCCGCTTGACCTCGGTTATCAGTTCTATATGGACGAGCATGGCGTTAATGGCTATGCCGAACAATCGTACTCGTTTTTACAGACGGTCAGCCAGTTCGAGCCGGGAAAACTACTTTACATCGGTGGAGTTATTGACTATCATTTCTAAACGCTATGAGGACAAGACGAATGACAAAGGAACAAGGGAAGCGGTACAATATCAGCCGATTTCCAAATTTTCACCACACAGGTAGTATCAAAGGAATGAAACGGATGTACTACGGAAACCAAGCACTTTTGGTAAGGTGCGGAGCGTACATATACAATGTTTCAAGTGAACCAAGTATCTATTATCAAGCAAAATAACAGACATTATGAAAGGAACAGAACATTTCAAGCAGGCAATTAAGGCATATCTGGACGAAAGAGCCAAGACCGATGAACTCTTTGCTGTATCGTATGCCAAAGAGAACAAAAATTTGGACGATTGCGTGACATTCATACTCAACCAGGCAATGGCAATCTGTAAAGAGGGCGGTTGTGGTATGACCGATGACGAGGTTTATTCGCTTGGAGTACATTACTATGATGAAGATGATATAGAAGTGGGTAAGGCGGTCAACTGCGGAGTGATAGTCAACCATAGAGTAGAACTATCTCCCGAAGAACAAGCCGAAGCGAGGGAGAATGCACTCAAAGCCTACCAAAACGAGGAACTGCGTAAAATCCAACAGCGAAACAGCAAACCGAAACCGACCCCGAAAGCGGTCAGACAAGAACCCGAACAACCGACATTATTTGATTTAGGACTATGAGAGCGAAAACGAGATTACAGCATAAGGTAGTAACCGCCAACGGACGGTTACTGCCACAGACAAAGAAGCAGGAGTTATGGGCATTCCGTCAATGTATCAGCCATTACGCATACCGCACCAAAAACGGAGGAACGACCTGTATGGATTGCGGTTATCAATGGAACGAGAGCAACGAAAAGGTGTGCCGTTGCCCACATTGCGGTGCAAGACTGGAGATACTGGACACCAAGTGCAGGACATTCAAGGACAAAGCGTATTATTCCACACTTGCCACACAGGACGGTTTACAGGTACAGCGTGTATTTCTTATGAACGCAAACTTCCGTAAAGGCAAGAAAGCGGAGTATTATTCTATGGAGATTGCACGCTATTGGGTGGATGATAACGGCAAGACGGAGATAACGGCATTGAAACGCACACTCGGACATTACGCGGACACTTTTGTTTTGGACGGCTCTCTGGAGTTACGGAGAGACAACTATGTGTACAGACGGATTGCCGATTGCAAGGTCTATCCATATTATTCTGCCACTCCAAAGTTAAGACGCAACGGATTGCAAGGCTCATTGGCTGACATCGAACCGACACGGCTTATCGAAGCCTTGTTGACAGACAGCAGAGCCGAAACGATATTCAAGGCAGGCAGGAAAACTGATTTGAACTACTTCCTGCAACATTCAATGTACTTTGATTTGTATTGGAACACTTACAAGATAGTCTTACGCAATGGCTATCATATAGCAGATATTTCTCTTTGGATAGATTACATCCGCTTACTTGAAAGGTGTGGCAAGGACATTCACAATGCCCACTATGTCTGCCCATTAGACTTGAAAGCCGAACACGACCACTATCAGGAACGGGCAAGGATTATCCAAGAACGGGAGGAGCGTGAGGAACAAAGGAAAAAGGCAAAGGAGAACGAGGAGCGTTTTAGAGAATTAAAAAGCAAATTCTTCGGACTGTCATTCACGGACGGACTTATTGTTGTCAGTGTGTTGGAGAGCGTGGATGATTATTACAAGGAGGGGAACGCCCTGCATCATTGTGTCGGACAATGCGAATATTATCTCAAACCGCAGTCGTTGGTGTTTTCTGCACGGATTGACAACCAGCGTGTTGAAACCATTGAATTGAGCCTTGAAACATTCAAGGTATTGCAGTCAAGAGGGCTTTGCAATAAGGCTACGGAATACCACGACCGAATTATCCGGCTTGTTCAGAAGAACGCCCGGCAAATCCGTAAGCGAATGACCGCTTAATCTGTTCTTTCTTTTCGTCGGCCACTTGTTACGACACACATTGTAGCAGGTGGCTTTATGCGTGGCTACGGTAACTTGCTGATTACCGTAGCGATTTCTGTTATATAGGACTTAAATGCGCTTTTATAATGTACTGCATATATATCCTTTTGTATAATGTCGGCAACAAATAAAAACTATGGCCGAATTTATATCCTAAAACCTTTCACCTATCAGGCGGCCTACCCCAACGCCCGCATCCTCTATGCCTCGGAGAAGGACTTTTCGACCGCCAACCGCGTGCGCTTCTTCAACAACATCAGGAACAACGACTATGAGTGTGTCATCATGTCGCACGACCAGTTCGGCAAGATACCGCAGTCGCCGGAGTTGCAGCAGCGGATATTGCAGGCGGAGCTTGACACGGTAGAGGAAAACCTCGAAGTCCTGCGGCAGCAGGGCAGGAATGTGTCAAGGGCGATGCTGAAAGGACTGGAAAAACGCAAGCACAACCTTATCGCGAAGTTGGAAAAGGTGGAACACGCCATCCAATCGCGCACGGACGACGTGGTGGACTTCAAGCAGATGGGCATCGACCACCTGCTCGTGGACGAGTCACACAACTATAAGAATCTGACTTTCAACACCCGGCACGACCGTGTGGCGGGCTTGGGCAACAGCGAGGGAAGCCAGAAAGCCCTGAACATGCTCTTTGCCATACGCACCATACAGGAGCGCACGGGCAAGGATTTGGGAGCCACCTTCCTTTCCGGCACGACCATCAGCAACTCGCTGACGGAGCTGTACCTGCTCTTCAAGTACCTGCGCCCGAAGGAGCTGGAACGGCAGGACATCCGCTGTTTCGACGCATGGGCTGCAATCTTCGCCAAGAAGACGACCGACTTCGAGTTCAACGTGACGAACAACATCGTGCAGAAAGAGCGTTTCCGCTACTTCATCAAAGTGCCGGAGCTTGCCGCCTTCTACAACGAGATAACCGATTACCGCACGGCAGAGGACGTGGGCGTGGACCGTCCGCTGGGGAACGAGATACTGCACCACATACCGCCCACGCCGGAGCAGGAGGACTTCATCCAAAAACTGATGCAGTTCGCCAAGACGGGCGACGCCACGCTTTTAGGCAGAGAGCCGCTATCGGAAACGGAGGAGAAGGCGAAGATGCTCATTGCCACCGACTACGCGCGGAAGATGGCACTCGACATGCGCATGATAGACCCGCACTATGAAGACACCCCGATAACAAGGCTTCACACTGCGCCAAGATGATAGCGGAGTATTACCGCAAGTACGACGCGCACAAGGGCACGCAGTTCGTGTTCTCGGACCTGGGGACGTACCGGCCGGGCGAGGGATGGAATGTCTATTCTGAGATAAAACGCAAGCTGACGGAGGACTACGGCATACCGGCAAACGAAGTCCGCTTCATTCAGGAGTGCAAGACCGACAAGGCGCGCAAGGCGGTGATAGACGCCATGAACGCCGGGACGGTGCGTGTGCTGTTCGGCTCCACGAGTATGCTCGGAACGGGCGTGAACGCGCAGAAAAGGTGTGTCGCCATCCATCACCTCGATACACCGTGGGTGCGACATGAAGTCGCATAGATAATTGTTGGAATGATACTTACGGGTATCAGCTTTAACCCGCTGTTCCGTCAGCGGTAGCCTACCGACCGATGCACCTTAATGTTGTATTAAGCGGTCGGGACGAAGTACACTTTCGCAAGACAAGACAGAACCGTGAGGGGAAGTCAAGTACGGTTAGTATCATACCGTAGAGTGGCGAGGCTGGATAGTATGGTTAGCGCAAGCGAACTGTTAGTAAACTTCGTAATGTCACGAAAGAGTGTAAGATACTGGCACACTCTACCCAAAAGGGAAGCGGTCGGTTAATCCTCTCCATGGTAGGATTACACGGATATAAGCACCGCCGGAGGATGAGACAGAACCTAACCTATCCGTTAGTTATCTATGTGGAACATGGTAAGCCTGTATTATCTCCTGTCATGTAAAAATGACAGGTAAGCTGACAGCAATGAAAGCCGAATGGTGTGCAGGTATAAGATAACAGAAAAAGCGAACGCCGTTCTGTAATGGAGCGGATACGGATTGAACCGACATCACGGGCTGATGTGGGCGACATCATCCGACACGAAAGTGGGCAGACTTCTGTGACGACATTAGGTAGGCAATCAAACCGAATGTTGTCAAATGGTGATTCTTTACAATTAACTTTTAGAACTTTCAAAAGGAGGAAAGCAAATGAACGAAAACAAGACATCGTGTGCGCCTGCTGACAATCAACAAACACTTTGGGACAGAATAGACTGGACTAAAGCGGAGTTGGCTGTCAGAAAGCTACAAGCACGAATTGTAAAGGCTCAGAAGGAAGGCAGATACAACAAGGTGAAAGCCTTGCAGTGGACGCTGACCCACTCTTTTTACGCAAAAGCCTTAGCCGTAAAGAGAGTTACTTCTAACGGAGGTGGCAACACCCCCGGAGTGGACATGGAAACATGGGAGAAACCCGAAGCAAAAACACAAGCGATAAGCGAACTCAAACGCAGAGGCTACCAGCCGAAGCCATTGAGAAGAGTCCACATCAAAAAGAGTAATGGCAAACTGCGACCGTTGGGAATACCGACAATGAAAGACAGAGCCATGCAAGCACTCTACCTTATGGCATTAGAACCAGTGTCGGAAACAACAGCCGACTCACGTTCATACGGTTTCCGCAAGGAACGCCGCTGTATGGACGCGGTAATGCAATGCCATAACATTCTCCGAAAAGGCTATTCTCCCGAATGGATTCTGGAGGGTGACATAAAGGGGTGCTTCGACCATATCAGCCATGAATGGCTGCTTGCCAACATCCCTATGGACAAGGCAATACTCCGAAAATGGTTGAAATGCGGCTATATCTTCAACAAACAGATGTTCCCGACAGAGGAGGGAACGCCACAAGGTGGCATTATCTCTCCCACGCTTGCCAATATGACATTGGACGGATTGCAGAAAGTCCTTGCAGAGAAATATAAACGAGTTAGAATCAAAGGTAAGTTATATTCGCCAATGGTGAATCTTGTCCGTTACGCTGATGACTTTATAATTACCTGCGAGAACCGTGAAACACTTGAAAAGGAAATCAAGCCATTGGTAGCCGACTTTATGTCTGAAAGAGGTCTGACCTTATCAGAAGAAAAGACGGTGATAACCAATATCCATGACGGCTTCGATTTTCTCGGTTTCAACATCCGCAAATTCGGCAATGAAATATTGACCAAGCCGACCAAGAAAGCCGAAAAACGTTTTATGGAGAATATCCGTAAGGTGACAAAAGGTCATAAGGGTTGCAAGCAGGAATCATTAATCAGGATGTTGAATGCTAAAATTCGAGGATGGGGAGCATATTATCAGCATGGGGCGACACGTGATTCTTTTCACAGAATCGACCATCAGATATTTCTCGCCTTGTGGCAATGGGCTAAACGCCGTCATTCCAAGAAAGGGAAACAGTGGATAAAAGACCGCTATTGGCACAATATCCGAGGGAACAGCTGGACTTTTGCGGCTAAGTTCAAGAAATCAAACGGCAAAGAAGACCAACTTACCTTGTTGAAACTGGCATCTTCGTTTCCTTTTCTGCAATATACGCAGATAAAGGGGGACATGAATCCGTTTGACGCAGACTGCCGCCTGTACTTCAATAAAAGAATGAAGTCAAAGATGCTTGTGACGCTGAAAGGACGTAAATCCCTGCTTTACCTATGGGAAAAGCAAGGTCGGAAATGTCCGATATGTGGTGAACCGATTGACACGCATAAGGCATGGAATGTAATGCCGACCGTACAAGACGGACGGAAATGCAATCTGTTGGTTCATGATGAATGTTTCAAATTATCCCGTAAAAACAATGGAAACAAGAAGTAGGATGAGCCGGTCTCTGCACACGAACAGAGACTTTGAAAAGCTTGAGCCGTATGAGGGGAAACCCTCACGTACGGTTCTGAGGGGGGAAGAGGGCAGTAATGCCCTTGACCTACCCGATCGACCTGCTGACATGGAACAACGAAACGGCAGGGCAGTACGCAAAGGCAACACTGTAAAGCTGTGGGGTGGCAATGTGGTGGATATCGTAATTTATGGTACGGAAAAGACCCTCGATGCCTACAAGTTTAATCTGTTGAAAAACAAGCAGATGTTTATCAATCAAATTAACAACGGCACAATTGCCGTGCGCCGTATCGACGAGGGAGGCATGGATGAGGACAGCGGTATGAACTTCGCCGAGTTCGTGGCTATTCTGTCAGGAAATAACGACTTGCTGAACAAGACGAAGCTCGACAACAAGATTATGCAGCTTGAAAAGGAACAGGCTATTTTCAAGAAAGAACGCATCCGTGCCGAGCGTAAAATAGCTGCCTGTCAGGAAGAAGTCGAAAAGGCAAAGCGTACTGAGGCCGATTTCAAGAGGGATTTGGAATACATCAACTCGTATAATGGGGCAAAGGCAACCCTGCTTTTAAACTTGCCGCAAGCCAGTACCGAGGAAGTTGGTCGGGAGTTGCACCATATAGCCAAGACCTACCGCAACGGAGCGTATGGCACAGTTGGCACGTATGCAGGACTGAACTTGTTGGTGCATAGCGAGTATAATATGGACGGTACGTTTGACCGCAATACATTCTTTGTAGAGGGTATAAGTGGGTTGAAATACCGATGCGGCCTAAGCGGTGCGCTGCCGCTTGGTTTCGTTGAGTCGGCGCAATATCCGCATGGAGCATTAAGCAAATTGCCCTCTCTTATCGAGAAGCAACAAAAGGCGGTAGAGCGGATAGAAAGCGAAATTCCTACATTGCAGAAAATCGTTTGTCGCCAGTGGAGCAAGACTGATGAGCTGTCAAGGCTCAAACAGGAATGCAAGGAACTCCAGCACAGGATTGATGAAAGTCTGAAAGAGGCCGAACAACCACAGGCTGCCAAACACGAAGCTATTGCCGAAGCTGCTTGACATAATCATAATTTAACCGTTCCCTCTGCATGGTCGCGATGACCGGGCAGAGGGATTTTTTTGCGCTCCGGTCTGCCACGGCTCTACTCTTTTATGGCATCCTTTCTCCCTTTATAGCCTCCCGATTCCCCGCCACCACCCATTCTCATTTATAGCTATTAATATCTTCTGTTTTTAGTCAAATAGAGATAATATTCTTTCATCGCATATCCGTTTTTTGCGATACACCATTTTTAGCTTCTACATTGGTGGCAATGTATCACTTTTGCCTTCACACCTCCTAATAGCTTCAATCAAGGCATCTTTTAATCTTATGAAGGCAAGTTTATCCACTCCTTTTGATATACTGATTTCATTACCGACCAAATCTTTCAACTTGAGTAAACAAGGAACATCTGCCTTATATCTGTCTCCCACATCTTGTAAATCATAGTCAAAATTATAATGATAAGCAAGAAATTGCGTAAAAGTATTTCTGCTTTTATTGCTTAGTTTGCAGATAGCATCAAAAAGAGCATTGGCATCTTCATATGCAAATATAGCACGAAGTTCGTATGTACAACTTTTATCTGGATAAGGTCAATCTGTCTATGATTATAAGTTGTTCTACTGTTCCTTCAGTCAAATTACGCAGTGCTTTTTGCATTTGATCCGGCAACTCATTTATCTTTGATTTCATCTTCTGCAAGAAATAGTCCACAATATCATCCGTTATTGGGGTCTTGGAATCTGTGGTTACATAATTACATCCACTAATAAAAAGCCCTCTTAGCTGATAAAGTTCCTCTAAACTGGTTTGGCTATCAATCATTTCTGCTATTCTTACTTTTATTAAAGAGACATAAGCCTGTATAAAATAGAAAATGCCAATAGCGTGAAAGTATGATAGATACGCAATACTATAACCAAGTTGATAAGCATCTTTTATCTCTCTATCCAATATGGATGTTATAGTATCTTGACAAATTCTTTCAAGTTTTTGCTGCTCCATATCGAAAAAGCCGGATAGCATTTCCCAAGGTTTCAATTCTTTTTGCTTATCCCTTATCTCCGTAACAATAAATTCTACAAGTGGAGCACCTGTGATAATATATTGTATAATAGCCGTAACATACTCTGGATTTAAGACATTATAAATTAGCTCCTTGTTCAAAGAGTGATATTTTTCCCTTAGATGCTGTATTCTTTGCTTATCTTCATTATTATCTTGGAGTAGAGAAATCCGACAATCTCTACTCCAATCACAAATTACCTCTTTGTTCTCACTATTATTATACTCTGCATACACAGCAATAAATGATCCAAGAATATTCTTAAGAAAGATATTATCCTTTTCAACCAGTTCGGGAGGAAGTTTGTTTAAGTGGCTTTTAAAATCATATAAGCATTGTCTCAAAACTCGTAAGTTATCGGATTTTGTACACATAAAACAGGCAATAATGAAATCACGCATTTCTTTTCAAATAATCGGATATCGGTACTTCGCCAAGGAAGTATTCGATGGCTTCTTCTATGTCAGGTTGTATTTCAAATTCCCTGCCTATGGTCTTTTCCTTAAACTCATCCCATACAGCCTTGGGAAGTTCTTCAAGGTGGTTCTCATCTCCAATTACGACAACATGACAATTACAATGCTCTACAAAATAGTTGATAAAGCCTAACAATTCCTTCATCTCTATCAGGCACCTTTCGATGTCATCGAATATCAGAAACTTTATACCTTTTATACTGTCGTCTTTCACTTGTAGTAACGACAACGAATCCAGTGTTGCGGAAAATGAACCATCCTCTTTAGAGTCTTCATTAAAATCCATACTCGTCTTGAAGACTACCTTACCGGCTAATTTCAAAACTCCCTTTATGAAACGCCCCGTTTTCGAATAGAAGAAAGGATTTAATTCCCTATCTATAGCTGTCTTGATGTCATTCACGCTATCCATTCCATAGGTCGAAATATAAATGGGCTTTAGCGTAATTTCCTCGTCGGTATCTGCGGTTCCATCAAACTTCTTCTTCCATTCTTTTATAAGATGAGTTTTGCCACATCCCCATTTTCCTTTCAGCATCACGGCATACTGAGGATTAGTATTATCAGCATAGCTGTTTAAAAAATCAAGAATCAAAAGTATTCATACCTTTGTTATTAACATAATTCTATTTTAACTCCATTGAAAAACAAAAATGTAGCAATAAGAACATTAAATATTGAAATAGTAAACGACGCTGCAAATCCATTATCGCCACATCCACAATGAACAAAGTTAGTGATATTTCTTAATACAATAATATCCAAACAACTAAATTTCATGTTTCTTCTTTGAAAGATCCAATAAAGGCTTGCAGGAATCGTCAGTCTTACCATTGATTGCTTAAATATGCGTCTCCTATCATAATAATATCCGCAGAAAATGTGATGGTGGAATACATTTGGCGTTTTCTGTCAACATTGTAAACCTCTTTGTAATATACGATATACGCGTATTTGAACTCCACGACACGAAAGATTGAATTATCCTTAGTGTTGTAATAAATCACCTTGCCGCTTATCGCTTTGAAAGGACTGTTTACCATTGCTTCAAGAATAGTAGTTTCTCTGGTAGATTCAACGGTAATGGTAATACGTCCGCCAATAACATTTGTCACTGGCCTTCCTTTATTATCTGTCTTGCGGTTAAATTCAATGTGTGATGAAATCACTTCTATATCCTTCCCTTGCAAGCACACGGTTGCCTTTAATTCTGCCATGCTGATCTTATTATTTATTATAAAACCAAGACATTTCGCCTTGGTTAAAGCAGTCAGACCGCTTTCAAGACAAGAAGGAGGATATCATATTTCGCAAATATAGAATTTTCCTTTGAACATAACAAACAATCAATTAAATTTATTAACCAGCAAAATCGAAGAAACTCTATTTACAGGCTATCCTCCCTTCTAAGTATTATTTATACAAAGTAGAGAAATACTTGCAAGTTCAAGATATACCACGAGATTAAGACTTGATGTAATTTTTTCAAGCTGAGAGCCGAGTTATCCGTGTAATAGCTCGGCTTGTTTTTTTTAAAAATGAGGGAAAGGTTACTTAGGTAGATGATATTTGTCCTTTATATGCTCGGCCACGTGTTCGACTTCCGGGAACAACGTTGATTTGTCTATGCCGAGGGCTTCAAGCTGCTTCCTAATCTTCCGCTTCTGCGCTTTATTGATGATGTACACTTTGTAGCTGAAGTTGAGTGATGCTGGTTGGCTTTTTATTGCCATTGATACCATAAAGGAAAAATGCCCCGGACTGCCGGATTATGCGAGGATTGTCAAACATCGGTTTTACACAAAAGACTCTCTCGATATCCTTTGAGTCAATCACATTCTGAAAATGGGGTTTCTCGTACTTAATTTCATGCAGAAGATATTGGATTTCCTCTTCGGAGTTGAACTCCTTCCTATCCAGTTCTCTCAAATCTTCGATACTGAAATCTATTGGGCGTTTGGCGATATTAGAAACGACACTGACAGCATCGCTATCAAAATATTTAATATCTGACGTTTGAACTTCGAATCGGAACAGTTTACCGTCAACGGCATCATTCTCGCACGCAAAATACAGAGCTACCAAAGGATTTGTAGTAATATCCAAGAGGCGTGTCGGCAAAGAGTAATGCTGCATCTTGACCAACTTCTCAAAGGTAGATGTACACCCTTTGAAATCAGCCGGACTTTGAGCGATAATATCTCTGAAAATTCTATTTTCATTTTGGATTAAGAATTTCTCTCGATAGATGGAGGGAATCAATCCAAAACTCTTATCTGACTGTCCTCGATAAAAGATATGGTAATCCATATCGTCCTCTAATTCATCTTCAAGTTTCTCGAATAGAGTCCGGATGCTACCAATACTTGATGAATCACTCTCCGGTGTATAATTATATGCCTCGTATGAAATCTCCCACGGACGTTTTCCAAGAGTCTTGACTATTTTTTCTGACAACCCATTATATGATGCAAAGCTATCATAAGTATAGCCCAGTTTCTTGCTTCTTAAATACGATGAAGTGTTGGAATCCAAAGGAACATATTTTCTGGATTAGCGTAGAACAGAACAATGCTGAGCTTTCCCTTTCCGACACTTTTAATGTTCAATGCCGTTTGAAAAAGTCGTTCATCTACTTTCCCTTCTTTTACCTGTCCGAACAATTCCCATAATACATTTATATCATTGTTGCCCCTGATTGTCTTCCATGAGAATAGATGCACTTTCATGGGATGTGTGGTCGGGATACCTGATACATCTGTCGGTTCTGGACAACTAAAATTTAGCTTATGCCTTAAATCCTGTAAGATTTCGACCCTTTTTTCATCGGAGTGAAACTTGTTGAGATACGCCAAGAATGTGAACGGGTCTATTTCTTGCAGTGTAATCTCTTTGCCTCTTTCTGTGCCATCGCGAAAACCGGTAATACCAATTTCTTTTAGCGTAGATATAAGTTCTGGCTGGCTATTCTGTTTTCCAAGTAGCCAATCGGATAATTCTTTATAGAATGGTATCCATGTAAATTGCTTATCCATTGTATCAGTAATATTAATTTAAATTCTACATAATGACGTTTATAGAGCCGAAAAAATCCCTT
>ENA-OQJF01000330-OQJF01000330.1-human-gut-metagenome-genome-assembly--contig:-NODE-330-length-12745-cov-2.927643_pt1 | contig 12745 bp, 8 predicted proteins | sample MGYA00242595_ERZ504761 | MGnify/ENA primary metagenome ERZ504761 (study PRJEB26092, sample SAMD00036367) | human gut metagenome | host: Homo sapiens | study: EMG produced TPA metagenomics assembly of...
ATATCTATTAATTTTAAGCTATTGAATATGAAAAAAAAACATTATTTAGTTACGTTGTTTGTAACGTTGCTTGTTCTCTTCGCCATTTCGTGCGGAGATGACAATGAAAATGCTAATGATACTCAGCCTCCCATGATTGAGTTTCTTGGCGAGGAACTTGAAGGGTTGCCTGGTGAAACCGTGAATATTAAGGCTAAAGTGACGGATGATGCTGGTATTAACTATATTCAGATTGAATGTGCAGAGTTTGAATTTAGTGAAAGAATTCCTTTTAGCGATCAGAATTATATTACAGAATATGACTTGATACAAGCTGTGATTATTCCTGGAAATGTAGAAAGAGGTTCTGTGGGTGAAGTAAAGGTTGTTGTTTATGATCATTCGGGTAAATCGAAAACTGAAATACTGAATGTATTGGTTACACCTGAAGCTCCTCGTCTTGAAATCAGACAGGAAATGGGTTTTAATATTGTATTGAATGGTGGTGTCGCTCACGTCGATAATAATGATGTAACATTCAGTGTTGCAGATAATTTGGTATTACCTGTTAGCCTTATCATGGAAAGTAATAGGACGAAATTAAAGACTCTCACAGTGAAAGGCACGGCATTGGGTATTGATGAAACAATTGATTTAACCGCTATAGCAACGGACGAAGGACGCCATGTTGAATTTACTAAAGATTATCCGATAAGTACAAGCGGTGATTTGGACAAAAAACAGGTTGTATTTACGCTGACGGATGAAGACGGAAATACAGCTAAATATGATCCAATGGTTTCTGTCAAATCGACTTTTGCAGAGCATAATCAGAAACACACTAAGATATTTACGTTGGATACTTCAATTGATTTAAGTAAAGTTGTGTTTGGACTTCCGATGCTGGCGGAAAAGAAGAGTGTGGAAAGCTATAAGTTTACAGCTTCTTATTTTGCTCCGGTGACTAATACAAGAATTATCTTTGTAAGTAGTAAGGATCCAGAGACTCAAGTAAAGTATGGAATTAGTAATGATGGACAGTATATCATAAAGTCAGATAATCCGAATCCGATTATATTGGAGAATGTGGGACATTACGAAATAACTTTTGATTTGCTTATGGGTACTTACGAGATAAAAGCTTTGGATAAAAAGGCTTCGCAATTTGAAGAAATGTATTTTGTTTTTGCTTGGGAGGATTATCCGCCAATGTCGCAGTTTGACTCTGAGAATGCTCCTGCAGTTTGGACGATTGATTATAATTTATCTCGAAGTGGTGTTGATGTATCTTTTGGTAAAGGTGGCGCTGAATGGATTGTAGCTACAGGTGATGATAATCATGATCCGGAAATATGGTTGCTTAAAGAAGATAAAGACAAGTATCCAGGAGCGTGGTTTTTTGATACAACTTTAAATGATAAGATGTATGGAAACTGCCATATTGTCTTTGATAATTTCTTAATGAGGGCTTATGCCATTCAAAAATAGTTCTAACCTCTATTAAATAACAGGATTCCGTAACATTCATCGATGATGTATATGACCTATCAATGTTGCGAGAGTTCAACAAAACCTTATTCATATTATGAAATTTAATATTATTCGAATATTGCTAATTACTTGCTTACTATCATCACAGGTAGGGATATGGGCACAGACCAAAAGCATTACGGGAACAGTCTGCGATACAAATGGAGAAATGATTATTGGAGCTAATGTGACCGTTAAAGGAACTACAAAAGGTACTATTACCAATGTCTATGGTATTTATACTGTGAGTGCTACTCCGAAAGATATAATTGAGATATCCTTTATCGGATATAAAGTAGTACAGAAAAAGGTTAGGCAACAGAGGAATTATCAATGTAGTACTGGAAGAAGATAGTAAAATGCTGGATGACGTGGTGGTTGTCGGTTATGGTACGACGAAGCGGGCAAACCTTGCCGGAGCAGTAGCTACTGCCGACCAGAAAGCATTTCAGTCTAAACCTTCAGCTACACCGATTAATGCGCTTCAGGGATTAATCCCCGGATTAGTCGTTAATAGAAGTAACGGTCAGGGAAGCCGTCCCGGTGACGAAGCTACTTTTAGTGTTCGTGATGTCTCTTCTGTAAATGGCGGTTCGCCTTTGGTACTTATTGATGGTGCAGAGGGAAATATAAATTTTTTGAATCCTAATGATATTGAGAGTGTCTCCGTATTGAAAGATGCTCAAGCCTCTATCTATGGTAATCGTGCTGCTAATGGGGTTGTATTGGTCACTACGAAATCTGCTGCAAAAGGTAAGGTGAAAGTTGATTTTAATGCTTACTATGCTTTTAAAACACCTGGAAGGGTAAAAGAGAAAGTAAACTTGCTTCAGTTTGCCGAAATGGACAGAGAAGCTTGTTCCGACGGTTCGGATAATCCTGTATACTCTGAAGATGAGTTGGACTTGATTCGTGAAAATAGTGATAAGGTAGTGATGGGTGGGTATCTTGGTTTTGCTAAGCATTATCAGTATCATGACTGGACGAAATCTCTTTTGGGAAAAAGCTCAGGGCTGCAAAATTACTCTTTGAATGTATCTGGGGGAACAGACAGATATAACTTTTATGTATCTGGCTTCTATCAGTCGGAAGATTCTCCTTTAAAATTTGGTCACGATGATAGTAAACGTTATTCACTGCGTGTGAAAAATGAAGTGAAGGTTCTAGAAAACCTTTGTTCCATTCCAATATTTCATATACGGCACATGATCATGATTTTTCTTCAGCTATCGGCACTGCTTTGGCATGGGGGTATAGACAATCACCTTGGGCACCGCTTTATACTCCGTCTGGTAAATTTTATTCTTGGCAAGGATATGGTAATCCAGCACAAGAACTGGAAGAAGGAGGAAATACCCTTTATGCCAACGCTATTACTACTTTCAATTTTGCATTGGACTGGAATATTTTACCTGAACTGAAAATTTCTGGACAGGCTATCCTGAGAAGACAGGTAAATGATGATACCACTAATGGAGGAAAATATGCTCAATGGAATTGGGATGATTCGCTGAATAGATATAATACGACTGAAAATTGGGCTTCAAGAGCTTTCTCTAAACAATGGTACCGTAACTATAATGTTTATGCGGAATATCATAAACTATTCGCTGAGAAACATGATTTGAAGGTCATGGCGGGTGCACAACATGAAGAATTCTCTTATGATACTTTCTCGGCTACGCGTAAGAATTTTACAAGTGATAATTTTAATCTGGCATTAGGTAGTTCGAAGGATCAGGAAACAGGTGCTGCCACTTGGGCGGAAACGTTGCGCTCTGTGTACGGTCGTTTGAGTTATGTATACAATGACCGTTATATTGTTGAGATTAATGGCCGGTATGATGGAACTTCTCGTTTTGCTCCAGGACATCGTTGGGGATTATTTACAGGATATTCTGCTGCCTGGCGTCTGTCTGAAGAAGATTTTATTAAAGATTTGAACATTTTTGACCAGTTAAAAATAAGAGGTTCCTGGGGGCAAATGGGTAATTGTCAGGGGGGGGATCGGACGTTATGACTATATTCCGATTATTAACATCAGTTCGGATTGGCCTTATCCATTCAACAAAGAGGAGAAGAGTCAGCAGGCATCTTCCAACATGGTCTCTTTGGCACGTACTTGGGAGAAACTGGAAGTAACAAATATCGGACTGGACATAGCAATACTTAATAATCGTTTGAGCGCCAGCGTAGACTGGTTCTATAAGAAAAATAAAAATATGTTGATTGCTGTAGATTATCCGAGTCTGTTGGGTGCGACTGCTCCGGCATCCAATAACGGTTCTCTTGAAGTGAAAGGTTGGGAAGTTTCTTTGGCATGGAGAGATAAGGTGAATGATTTTTCCTATAGTGTCCGTGGTAATATTTCTGATTCTCGCAATAAGGTTACTAATTTGGGTGGATTTTCCGGACTGCGCTCGGGCTTAATATCAAATATTCAGGGTTATTCTACCAATGCATATTTTGGGTATCAATCAGGAGGAATTATTCGAGACGAAGCTACTTTGCGCGAGTATAAAAAAATGAAGGGAGTTCCGGATAATCTGCGTGTGGGTGATATGATGTATCTGGATCTCGACGGTGATGGAGCGATTACTGCGACGGGTGATCCTAAACGTGGATATCAGGGTGATCTTGTGTACTTAGGTACCAGTAATCCCCGTTATAATTTCGGTTTGAATATCGATATGGAATGGAAGGGGTTTGATCTAAGCATTTTTTTTCAAGGAGTGGCCAAACGTAAAGTTGTACAAGACGGAGAACCTTTGATACCTTTCTATCCTGACTGGCATTATCCATTGTCCGAATTCTATCATAATACTTGGTCTGCTGACCGTCCGAATGCTAAATATCCGATATTGACTCATGACGATGACCGTAACTTATGGAACTATCGTACATCGGATAACCTGTTGGTGAATGCGGCTTATGTACGTTTAAAGAATTTACAGTTTGGTTATACCATTCCTCGCTTTTTGACTCAGAAAATAAAGGTAGATCGTTTGAGAGTTTATTTTAGCGGAAATGACTTGTTTGAAATTGATAATATTCCTTTCAAATATGATCCTGAAGATAATGGGAATTATTCTGGGTATCCGTTTATGCGTTATTTCTCGTTTGGTGTAAATCTTAATTTTTAATTGATTATGAAAAAGAATATATTTTATAGTTTTATAGTGGCTATACTATTGTCTTCCTGCCAAGGAATGGATCTGATGCCCGCAGATAAAATGTCGGATGGTGACTATTGGCTGACGGAAAATGATTTTAAAATTTATGCGAATGGCTTATATCCTTCTTTAATGAAATTTAATGGGGATGATAATTTAGCCCAATATGATCAGAAAGCGGATTTGTCAACTTCTTATTTTGGATTTAACAGTGTGAGTAATGGTCGTTGGTTGCCATCGGAGAGTGATGGAGTATGGGATGATTGTTATGCATATCTACGCAAGATTCATATTTTATTGGAGCATGTCGATGCCTTGCATACTACTGATCCAAAGATTCTTCGATACAAAGGAGAAGCGTTGTTCTTCCGGGCATACCAGTATTTTAAGTTGCTCAATCGTTTTGGAGATGTCCCTTTAGTTACACATTCTTTGGATATTGATTCTCCTGAACTGTTTATGGAACGTACGCCCCGTAAAGAGGTAGAAGATGCCATCTTGCAGGATTTGTATGATGCTTCACTATTATTACCAAAGAAGTCTGAAATGGCAGTAGCCGAAACCGGACGTATAACCAGTGGGGCAGCCGTGGCTTTCAGGGCAAGAGTAGCACTGTATGCCGGAACCTGGGCTATAAATCATAAACATCGTAGTGATGGACTGGCATTATTGGGGATTGCCAAAGAATGTGCCCGGCAACTTATTTTCGACAAACCGGAATATGATTTATACTACGAAGCGTCATTAGGTGCGGATTCATATCGTAAATTGTTTTTGGAAGATGGTGATAATTCGTGCGAGTCTATTCTTGATTATCAGTATGCTAAGAACATGAAAGGAACTTTCCATGATATGGCTGATAAGGTTAGCGCTGGTTATCTTTTGGCAACCAAGAAGTTTGCCGATATGTTTTTGGATAAGAATGGTGTTCCTATTGATAATGTAGAAACGTGTTTCCAGGGTTATGAAAGTGTGCAATCGGAATATGAAGACCGTGATCCGCGTATGACTTGTGTCTTGCAGGTGCCTGGCCGTAAATATATTTATGTTAGTCAACATGGTGTGGCTACTGAATGTCCGGTTAGTTTTATGGGTATTTGCTCTACAAATACCGGATATCGTGTGTGGAAGTATATCAGTGAACTACCTGATATTTATCATGTAGGGGCTTATTACAATGCCCACATTATCCGTTTTGCAGAAGTCCTGTTGATTTATGCAGAAGCTACCTATGAGCTGGAAGGCGAGATTAGTGATAATGATTTGAACAACTCTATTAACCGTATCCGTAAACGTGTAGGAATGCCGGATTTAACTAATGAGTTTGTTACAAAGTATGGCTTGGATATGCGTGAGGAGATCCGTCGGGAACGTACGATTGAACTCTGTTTTGAAGCCAACCGGTATGATGACCTTCGTCGTTGGAAAACAGCTGAAGTAGAGATGCCGCTACCGTTGAAAGGCGTAAAGTTCTCTAATTATGCAGACGAGAATGAAGAATTGAGTCCATCTTTGGATAGTGACGGATTTGTAATAACCGAAGATAACCGTAAGTTCCGTCCGGGACGTGATTATCTAGCCCCATTGCCTACCAAACAGATAAATATGAGCAACGGTCGACTAAAGCAAAATCCGGGTTGGTAAGTAGAATCTGATTGAGTATATTTGAATGCCTCTCCTTTGAACTTTTCCCCTTTTTAACAGAAGGACGAAGGAGGGGGATTCAATAAAACAAATAAACTTTTATATGATGAACCGATTTTTTATAGTTCTGATTTTTGCTTTTTCCTTGAGTTCACTTTTGGGAATACAAGCAACTGAAGGAAAATGGATCGCCCCTTCCGATGCCAATCATCCCAATACGTGGATGACTTTCCGGAAAGACATTATCTTGCCAAAACGTCCGGAGAAGGCGGTTGCACAGATTGCCGTGGATAGTAAGTATTGGCTTTGGATTAACGGACAACTTGCTGTTTTTGAAGGAGGAGTGAAGCGTGGACCGACTCCGAAGGACACCTATTACGATGAGGTGGACTTAGCCCCTTTCTTGCAAAAAGGGAAAAATCAGATAGCTATATTGGTCTGGTATTTCGGTAAAGAGGGCTTTTCGCACAAGAGTAGCGGACAAGCTGGATTGCTATTTAATTTAGAAAGTAAGAAATTTGTTTTGGGTAGTGATGAAACGTGGCTTTGCCGGATTCATCCTGCTTATGGGAGTGCGGATGCACCTTATCCTAATTTTCGTTTACCGGAATCGAACATTCGTTTTGATGCTCGTAAGGATATGACGGGGTGGCAGACAACTGAATGTCCGGAAACGCTGGGATTTAGTAACGCACTGGTGTTAGGAACATGGGGAGAAGCTCCTTACAATAAACTTATAAAACGTCCTATTCCGCAATGGAAAGACTTCGGTATACGTTCTTTTGAGTCTATGCGCAGATTGAAAGGAGAACAACAGGATACACTGATTGCCTTGTTACCCTATAATTTACAGATGACTCCAATATTGGAAATAACGGACCCTGTAGGGGGAAACTGCATCGGCATTTATACGGATAATACATATGCAGCGGGAGATATTAATCTGAGAGCTGAGTATATTACTCGTCGAGGTCGGCAATCTTATGAATCACTAGGCTGGCTGAATGGACATGAGGTTTATTTTATTCTGCCTAAAGGTATCGAAGTTAATGGATTGAAATATCGTGAAACGGGCTATAATACAGAAATGACCGGAAGTTTTAGCTGTGATAATGATTTTGTGAATCGTTTTTGGAAGAAGGCCTTGCGAACCCTTTATGTTAACATGCGCGATACGTATTTTGATTGTCCGGAACGTGAACGTGCGCAATGGTGGGGTGACGAAGTGATTTTAATGGGAGAGTGCTTTTACACTTGTTCATCTTCCGTTTATGCTTTGATGAGTAAGGGCATCAAGGAGTTGATTGCTTGGCAACATTCTGATGGAGCACTTTCTTCACCGATTCCGGCGGGTAATTATGATAGTGAATTGCCGGGACAGATGTTAGCCAGTATCGGATATTATGGCTTTTGGAATTATTATATGAATACCGGTGATCGCGAAACGATAGCGCAGGTTTATCCGGGAGTGAAACGCTATTTGGAGTTATGGACATTGGATAGCACGGGGTTAACAAATTTCCGTGGAGGCAGTTGGACTTGGGGGGGATTGGGGAGAACAACGGGATATTCGGCTTATCTTTGCCGGTTGGCATTACTTGGCCTTAAAAGGTGCTCGGCAAATGGCACAACTTTTGGGAGAAACAACTGATGCTAATAATTACAGTCGGCAGATGAACAAGGTGAAAGAGGGGTATAATCGTTGCTGGAACGGATATGCGTACAGGCATCCAGAGTATAATGATTGTACGGACGATCGCGTACAGGCCCTGGCTGTTGTTTCCGGTATTGCTGAACAAGATAAATATCCGTATATCATTGACTTGTTTAAGAAGCAATTCTATGCTAGTCCGTACATGGAGAAAATATGTTATGGAAGCACTCTTTGTAATGGGTGAGGGCGAAGTATGCTATGGAACGTATGCAAAAACGTTTTGCTCCTATGGTGAACCATCCTTTCTATACCACCTTGTTTGAAGGCTGGGATATCGGTCCCAATGGTTTCGGTGGCGGAACTGTAAATCATGCCTGGAGTGGTGGTCCTCTGATTGTCATTGCCCGTTATGTCTGTGGTATAGAGCCCTTGGATGCAGCTTATAAAACATTTCGTATAGCACCGGATGATACCTATTTGCATCAGGCGGCTATCACCATACCTACTATAGCCGGTGAGATACGTTCTTCTTTTGAATCGTCGGATAAAGATTTTAAAATGGAAATAACGGTTCCTAAGAATACACAAGCTATTCTGCAACTGCCAAATTCGGTAAATGGAGAGGTTCGTGTGAATGGTAAGGTTCTCTCAGAACAGGGCTGTGCTTTATCTGCCGGAACATATACCATATTAGCAAAAAAAATAGATAAATTTAAAAATTTAAAACCATGAAGAAAATGAGTATATTTCTTTGCTTTTCATTCCTGCTTTTACCTTTTGCAGGATGTTCAGATAGTGATAACGGTACAGGTGAAAGTAGTGGAGGCGATGGAGTTTCCCTAGAAGATATTAGAGTCATTCCATTGCCACAATTTATAAGTTATGGACGTGGAGCATTTGCAGTAGATAAAGATGTTACAATCAGTTGCACAGCGGCAATAGAAGATGAAGCCACTTTGTTGGCAGGTTATTTAAAAGAAGATCACGGTATGGAACCGGTGGTCAGTAAGGATAAGACAGATGCTACCATTCAGTTAGTAATAGATCCGGCGTTGACGGTGAAGGCCGAAGGCGGATATCGGATAGAAGTTGCCAATAACAAAATCGTGTTAACGGCTAAAGATAATTTGGGGATCTTTTACGGATCACAAACTGTTCGGCAATTGATTACGTTGCAGGGCAATTTATTTGTGGTACGTGAAGTTAGTATCTCAGACTATCCTGTTTTTTCTATGGCGTTCGGTGATGCTTGACGAAGCTCGTTATTTCAAAGGGAAAGAAGCTGTGAAGACGCTTCTTTATGAAATGGCACGCTTGAAGATGAACACCTTTCATTGGCATCTGACGGATGATCAGGGCTGGCGTATTGAAATAAAGAAATATCCTAAATTGATTGAAGTCGGTTCTAAACGTAAATGCTCCGGTTTGGGTTGGGAATGGGAAAATGATCAATTTGATAATATTCCTCAGGCTGGTCACTATACTCAAGAGGATATCAAGGAGATCGTGGCTTATGCCAAGAAATTGAATATAACGATTGTTCCGGAAATAGAGATTCTGACGCATAGCTCTGCAGCAATTGCTTCCTATCCTCAGTTGGGAACCACTAAAAAACAGATAGAGGTGGAATGCAGAATGGGGGTGGTTTAGTGAAATAATTGATGTCTCGGATGATTTCGCTATACAATTTATGCATGATGTGCTGGATGAGGTGATGGCTTTGTTCCCGGGTGAATATATTCATATTGGTGGTGACGAAGCACACGGAAATCATTGGGCTAACTCGCAGTCTATTAGGAGCCTGAAAAATAGTCTGGGCATTACGGAAAATTTTGAATTACAGATTTGGTATTTCAATCAGATAAATAAATATCTGAATGAAAAAGGACGAAAAATGATGGGTTGGAGTGACATGGCAGGCCCCGTAGGAGTTGCCTCTAAGATGGCGGTAGATATGCCTGGAGCTATCTCTCAATATTGGGCAGGTTCGGTAGATGTCTTGAATCATTCGTTAAGATTAGGCTTTAAAGTCGTGCAGTCGCACACGGATTTTGCTTATTTCAATGCAGGGCTACAGAATGCCTATCTAACAAGTTGTATTCCGGAAAGAGTAGATGCTACTAAAGTAAAGAATATAATTGGTTTTGAGGCTTCTTGCTGGAGTGAATGGGATTCAACATTGGAAAAAACATTTGACCATATCTTTCCCCGTATTGCAGCTTATGCCGAGACGGCTTGGAGCAAGCAATCGGCAAAAGATTACACAAACTTTAAGTATCGTTTGTCTCCGATGTGGGATTTATGGAAGGCACGCGGTATTTATGTCGGAGGAATGGATGAGAAAAACTATCCGGGACCCGGTTGGTGAGGAAAAAAGGGAGAACTGAATATTATATAATGTAAAAGTATACGACCATGAAAACCGTAAATGCAGTATACTTTCGGCGAAGGACTATCTAATGAAAGAATCCTTGAAGGCATGGTCAAGCCTTTCGCAAGTTAATCTTTTAATACTAAAATTACATATAAGTATGAAAATGAATCTCCATTGTTTTGCGAATCTTATTTCAATAATGATTCTCGAGCTTTTCTCAAATAGCGGACTGATAAACGCAACCGAATTCGGAAAACGTACTGACGCATTGGAAGCATCAGCCTGGAACGAATCCAAATGGATTTCCGCAGTAGATGCCCCTGTAGTGAAAGGACATAACAACGGTCGCGCAGCCGATGGCGCGAGTTGGTTCGTGTCCACCGTGAAAAACGAACAGAAAATTGTCTCCGCCAAGTGGATGACCGCTGGACTAGGAGTTTACGAGTTATATGTGAATGGGAAACCCGTAGGCGGGGAATTCCTGAAACCGGGCTTCACACACTATGCCAAGACTAAACGTTCTTTCACCTATGATATTACAGACATCATCCGTACCAAGCCAAACGCCGAGAATATGCTCTCCGTACAGGTGACGCCGGGATGGTGGGGTGACAAAATCATAACCCCCGGAGGATATGACGGCATGATAGGTAAGAAATGTGCCTTCCGTGGTGTACTGGAACTGACTTTCTCTGACGGAAACAAGAAGCGTTACGGTACTGATCTTAAAAACTGGAAGGCCGGAATTGCCGGTCCGGTGAAACATGCCGGTATCTTTGACGGAGAAGAGTACGATGCACGCGAACCGATGGGTTACGAATGTGTGGACAAACTCTCCACACCCGAAGAGAACACCGAATTCTCCGGTGATATCCTGCCTTCGGACGGGGCGGAAGTCTATCTGCGTACAGATCTCGCCCTCGCTCCTGTCAAAGCATACGTTTGGAAGAATGTAGAAGGAGCAAAGGAGAATGAGTTTGGTAAGGTGATTATCGCCCGTGAGTTCGCATCGGGTACGGAGATGACCGTAAGTCCGGGAGAGACATTAGTGGTGGACTTCGGACAAAATTGTGCCAGCGTACCTTCTTTCGTATTCAAAGCTGCCGAAGGAACAGTGCTGACCTGCCTTCCCGCGGAATTGCTCAATGACGGCAACGGCGCCAAGATTCGTGGAATGGATGGCCCGGAAGGAAGTTGCCACCGTGAAAATCTGCGCATCCCCCACACTGGTATCCGTCTGGATTATACCTTTGCTAGCGGAGATAACTATGTGGCCTATTATCCTCACTGCACCTTCTTCGGTTACCGCTATGTCTCCATAACTTCCACTGGGAATGTTGCCATCAAGTCGTTGAAGTCCATTCCCGTTACTTCCATCGCAAAGGAACTGGAAACCGGCACTATCACTACAGGCAACGACCTTGTGAACAAGCTCATCTCCAATACTTATTGGGGGCAGCTATCCAACTATCTGTCTATACCCACCGACCTGTCCGTCAACGCGACGAGCGCCTGGGATGGACAGCAGACTACACAAGTGTTTGCCGAAACCGGTACGTTCTTTGCTAACACTATGAAGTTCTTCCACAAGTGGATGCGTGACATGCGCGACACCCAGAACAGTTTGGGCGGATTTCCCGGAGTGGCTCCCTTGGCACAATACGGCGATGAGAAAATGCGTTTGGGTTGGGCCGATGCCGGAATCATTGTGCCTTGGACGGTATGGAAACAATTTGGTGACACGCAAATCATTGAGGAGAACTGGAACGCTATGGATTTGTTTATGAACTACATCAACGATACAAAGTATAACCACGAGACCCTCTGCGGGGAGAACGGTAACTACCAATGGGCCGACTGGTTGAGCTACGAACCGCTGGAAAGTTGTAGCGGACTGGCTTTCTCTCCCCAAGGTCCGCTTCCTGATGCCGTCAGCTACTGGAACTACTTGAGCGCTTCCTATTGGGTGATAGATGCTTCCATGATGCGGGATATGGCTGCCGCCACGGGGCGCGATGCTGCCAAGTACCAGCAAATGTCTGATTCGGCAAAGGCATACATCAAAGAGAATTTCCTCAATGAGGACGGTACCTTCAAAACCGCCATTCTCAACACTATGCAAACTCCTGCCTTGTTCGCCCTGAAGAACCAGCTTTTGGAAGGCGAAGCCAAAGCGAAGATGATAGACCGCCTGCGCAAAAACTTCGCACAACACGATCTTTGCTTGCAGACCGGATTCCTAGGCACATCTATCCTTATGGCCGGGTCATTCTATCCTTATAAGTATCTATGACCTTCTCCATTTCCGGGATCGACTCCACACAAGGACCACATCCGCTACTCCAGAAATCCAGCAAAATGAATCGTCCCGCAAATTCGGATATATGGCGG
>ENA-OQJF01000332-OQJF01000332.1-human-gut-metagenome-genome-assembly--contig:-NODE-332-length-12727-cov-2.453571_pt1 | contig 12727 bp, 18 predicted proteins | sample MGYA00242595_ERZ504761 | MGnify/ENA primary metagenome ERZ504761 (study PRJEB26092, sample SAMD00036367) | human gut metagenome | host: Homo sapiens | study: EMG produced TPA metagenomics assembly of...
ATAAACACTGCATCTTCATTCAAATTCTGGGTTGATCGCATAGAAATTCTTACTGTCAAGATGTTCCTGGACAATTCTTAAACTTTCACCAAATCTCTGATAATGCACAATCTCTCTTTCTCTCAGAAAACGGATCGGATCACAGATTTCAGGATCTTTAATCAGCCGCAGGATATTATCATACGTAGTCCGCGCTTTTTGCTCTGCTGCAAGATCTTCATGAAGATCTGTAATCGGATCTCCCTTCGATTGGAAATACGTTGCAGTCCACGGAGCTCCGCTGGCTGCCTGTGGCCATAATGCCAGTGTATGATCAACATAATACGGTGCAAAACCGGAACGTTCAATTTCTTCCGGTGACAAATTCTTTGTCAGCTGATAGATAATTGCACAGATCATCTCCATATGGGCAAGTTCTTTATCCCAATTCTTTTGGAAATGAAACGCATAATAATATGAAGGAACTCGTATTTTCTTCTATCAAAATACTGCGCAAAAAGATGATACAATATTGAAGCCCCAAAGCGAATTGCTCTGGGGCATCTTTTTACTCAATCCATGCCTGGAACTTATCCACAAATCTCTTCTTGTCACCAGCATAGCCGTCTGCACCATTGGCTTTCAGCGTATCAATCTGCTCACTGTAGAAGTTCGAGTTATCTTTCACAGAAACTCTGTAATGGACCATCTTGTACTTATATCCATCTGGTGTGATGTAGTACAGCTCGATAGCAAGAATCTCAGAACCATCTCCGAGGATTCCGTTCTTTTTATCATTCAGATCATAGCTATTGCCGAATGTAAGATACGGAAGCCAACCACTCTTTCTTGTGTATGCTCGACAACGGATACTTCCCTTGCTAACTTTGATCGCAAGCCACTTGATTGGAACATTATCACCTTTTCCAGCCCAATCAATCTTGTTCACTACTGGTGGCCACCATCTATCTGTGAAAGCCTGATATGTAATATCGACCTGTCCTAAGTCTTTCTTCTCTGCTGGCTTAGAAGGTGCTGACGGTGTTACTGGTGTGGCGCTTTCGCCAAATTCCATGTAGCAATAGTTGACATCAACTCTTCCGTTAACTCCATCTACATGACCGTCGGAGGAATACTGCCAAATTGCATACTGACCTTTGTAAGTATCTGCCGGAAGATTCTTGTATCTTGCCATCCATTCAATGTACTTGCCACGTACACTGCCAAGATGGTTGTTGAACCAACTCAGTGAAGCGTAGATTCCCGGAGTATATCCATTTGCTTTTAGTCCTTCGCAGACGATTTCACAGCATCTAGGAGCATAGTTCTGTGTGCCAGGTTCTTCCACGTCAAGGAAAATCGGCAACTGGAATGTATGACCTTTAATCAATCTCAAGATGTGGTCAAGTTCGCTCTGAGCCTGTCTGTCACAAGTCGCATAGCTGTACAGATACACTCCTACCGGAATACCAAGTCTTTCGCACTCAGCAAGGTTGCGATCCACTGCTTATCATCCTGTGATATGATATCATCTCCATATCCGCATCTAAGAATAGCTCCGGCACAACCGGATGCTTTTACTTTTTCCCAATTTATCACTCCATTATGATAGCTAACATCAATGATTAACTTACTCATACCAGCCACCTTCTTTCAGCTCTGCTTTTTTCTGCTCAATCTCCGCAGCGTGTTCCTCTGCAAACTTCTCCATAACTTCAAGTGATGTTCCTTCGTTGTCAGAGATTTCTTTTGCTGAAAGTCCGTAAGCGAAACTCTTAATTGTTTCTTTAATTGTCTGTTCTGTCATGATTCTTCTCCTTTCTTGCACTGGTGCAATTCCTGTACCACTTCTTCCGGAAGCTCCTCTGTCATATCATCCAGGAACTTCTGGATCCATCTCTTAATCTTTGTCGGAACCGGAAGACCGCACAATGTCATATTCTTCAAAATGCTGACCAATTCATATAAAATGAATAACAAACTGAAAAATTCGCAGATTCCCATCTTGTCAATACCAAGAAGCTGTACATACTCCTCAGGTACCATGCTTAATACATTAATATGCATGATCACATCCGTTGCCATAAGGAAGCATACCGACAAGAGCATTCCCGCTTTCCGAATTGCTCCATCGATTCCTACGCAGCTGTTGAATTTGTGTTCTTTAATCGCCCTGAGTACGCCAAGTATCGTATCTAAGGCAACCGCTATCAGCAAAATTTTTACAAATGAATTGCTTGACAGCAATGTGATAATCCTATCCATCATTTCAATCCTTCCTTTCTAAAATTTATATTTTGGCCGTTTTTCTCCCCACAGTAAGTATCTTATCCAATCATCCAGATAGACAGCCACAGCTGACAGAAAGAACCACAGCACCGTGAACTGTGGGCAAATCTGTCCAAGCAGATTTCCTGGGAGAGTACTGTAGTCCCATACATTCCATCCTAATATAATGTTCACTATGATCCCGGAAATCAGTTCTAGACCTGTTATAATCCCTGCTCCTGCTGCCATCTGCCACCGCATCAGAATCTCTTTTTTCTTATGCTCATTGATACATCCAATCAAATAGAATGCTAATCCCCCCACGAAGAACATTGTCCAGTGGCTTCTACCTCTGGCGATCAGTTCAATTAATACATAGATGGTTCCGCCAATTCCAAATAGAATCAGCGGTCTTACCCATTTCATACGTTTTGAGCCGCAATCATTGTTTTCAATGGCTCTGATTGATATTCTTCCGGAATAGTCATTCCATAAGTTACCTTTTCTACTTCTTCGATTTCTGTCAATGCTCTGATATAGATTCTCAAATCTCTGAAATATGTAACGTGCCATGTTACATATTCCATTGCCGTTGCAGTAATTTTAGCCATATCCGCATTGCTATAGAACTTGCAATGTTCCTCATCATCTGAAGTATGCCACGGAATGTTCTGCTCTCCTGCTGCAACTTGTCCCTGCAATCCTATAAGGCTCGTCTGATCTCTCTCCGTTAATGCGAAATGCTCCGTACTTCCATCTGTAAGCACCACATCCACACCTTCCGCTATCACAGCCTGCTGCGCTGCATTCATCTCACTTACTTTCGCTTCCTGGATCTCTTCTAATGTTGGAACATATGGCTCCGGTTCTGGCTCTGGATCCGGCTCTACATATACACTTCCATCATTCGACAAAATATATCCATCTTCCACAGTTTTATACAATGTAGTATATGTTTCGTATTTTCCATAAACCTGTCCATCATTTGTCACGAGATGAAATCCCGACAGATTCTGCAATACACCCTCGATTTTCACGTGATGGAGATCTTGAACTGTTACAGTTCCCATCACTGGTTCTTCTTGATTTAAAAAAGTATGTTCATTTGTTTTCCTTTCTAGTGGAATCCTTAATTAAATGGCAAATTTATAGTTGACTTTGGAAGCAACTATATGAAATACGGCAACGGTCTCCTTATTCAGTTGGGAACAGCTACATTTCCAGGTGAAGCATCTGGAGGAAAAGGATTTGCTACAATCAATTTCCCAAAAACATTTGCAAATACATCATATACATTGATTGCAACAGCTAAATATCCTGGAAGTACACTCCCAGCCTTTCTCATATCAACGAATGTCAACAGCGTCTCAAAAGCATATGTATATGCGAGAACTACAAGTATGTCTGCGGTAACTGGTACAGAATGCAGCTGGCTGGCTATTGGTCAATGGAAATAAAATAACTGTCAGATTTTAACAATATTCAGTCTGCAACCACCAGAGGTTTTGATTGTAGATCCTGAATTCTGACATACCGTAAAACGTAATGTATCCCCTGCACTGAAAGGACACAAAAAGATATAATTTGCCCCAGCGTAACTTCTAATGGTTTTTGGCTGTCGAGATTGTTCGTTACCATTTCGCTCTATCTTTCCATAGAGAGACATAAGCCCACTGATTCCATCAGCAAAGTTTATAAGTGCATGAATTAAATAGACGCCATCTTCAGGAACTGTAAAATAATGTAAATAGTTTGTATTATCATAGGTATACATTAATCCGATATCATCATGTACTTTGGTACCAAAATCTGTGCCTTGGAAGCTACTGCCATTTGACGCAATGTTGTATGGCCCTGAGTTTCCATATACAGCCGCCTTTACTCTTTTGCCATTTAATTCAGTAATCTGATCCTCAATCTTCTTCCCCTGTCGTGCATCAAGCGCATACCCGGCCTCTGTCGTAAGCAGATTATTAATCACATTTGCAATGTTCAGTTTCTTTCCATCCAGTACTTTTCCCTGATAAGCATCCAACACAGAACTTCCTGCTGCTGAAGTTGTCAATTATTCGCCACTGCTCTGAATGCGGACGTTCCCAGATCTGCGAAGTACTTTGCGATCTTTCCGAGAATAATTGACATCTTCTCATTGCTTGCTATATTCTCCCTCGTTGATGCCTTTGTGAACGCTACCTGTGTATTAGCATCTACTTTTCCTGTTGGCCCCTGAGGACCTGTCGGGCCTGTCGGTCCCGTGTCCCCTTTCGGTCCGGTTGCTCCGGTTGGCCCAGTTGCTCCAGTTGGTCCTTGTGAGCCTGTTGCTCCTTTTGCACCCTGTGGACCTTTCAGATTTCCTGTATATACCCACTTAGCCACAGAAGCTGCTCCTCCTACAGTACATCTATATGTATTTCCCGTTGCTGTGTTCAGGTAATTGTCGTTCACAATGGCATCTGTGATTCCTGAACTGGAAAATACTGTTGCCGTCGTGCTTGTTCCCGTGATTGCCGTTCCCTGTGTCCAGCGGCTTCCTCTGGTTCCGGTTGGTCCAGTAGGTCCAACCACCTGTCCTAGATCAATCTGTCTTGCTGCCATTGTATATTCCTCCTAGCTTTCATATACTGCGATCAAGTGTCCATTGCTGATCTTGAATGTCGGAGTCTGTCCATCCTTACCGGTTGCTCCTGTCGCTCCTTTTGCACCCTGTGGGCCTGTCGCTCCGGTGCACTGTATCTCCTTTTGCTCCCGTATTTCCTTTCAGGCTTCCTGTATATACCCACTTAGCCACAGAAGCTGCTCCTCCTACAGTACATCTATATGTATACCCAGTAGATGTGTTCAGATACATATCATTCACTAATGCATCTGTAATTCCTGAACCTGAAAATACTGTTGCTGTTGTACTTGTTTCCGTAATTGCTGTTCCTGCGTTCCATCTGCTGCCACGTGTTCCAGTTGCTCCCTTGTCTCCGGTTGCTCCCTTAGCCCCTGTATCTCCTTTTTGTCCCTGTGGGCCTGTCATTCCAGTAGCACCTGAAAGATCTGTGATATAGGCATATGCTGTCTTTCCCTTTACATAGAGTTTCGCATTATCGACATCATTGACATTTCCTGTGTCGATCATGACGAACTGTCCTTCTTTCACTCCATCTGAGGAGAATCCAGAATTCATTGCTGACACGGAGGCGAACGTTTTTGCGATTGCGAACGGATCTCCCTTATCTCCTTTTGCCCCGGTTGGTCCCTGTGGACCTGTCGCTCCAGTTGCTCCTTTTTCTCCCTGTGGCCCCTGTGGTCCAATAATCGATCCTAAATCTACCTCTCTTGCCATGTTTCTTTTCCTTCCTTTCTTTTGAAAAAATTTATAATAAAAAACACCAGCCGAAGCCAGTGCTTTCTATCCTATAAATATATTGCGATCAGATGTCCATCTCGTACTTCAAATTCCGGTGGTTTTCCATCTTTTCCTTTCAGATCTTCCAATGGAACAAGATCATTCCAGTCATTTTGATTTGTATATCTCCATTGCAGAGCTGTACCATTGTTCCGGATCTCAATCTCATTTCCTCCGGATGTATTTATTCTTACCTTATCTCCTACCGGTTGGCCTTGAGACATAAGCTGCAGATTGCCATCTGTGATGGTGATATTGTCGGCTTTTGTTTGCAGAAATTCTAATACCTGTTTTAACACTTGGTTTTCATTTGATGCGTTGTAGTCAATTGGTTTTTTTCTCTTGATTACCGGAAGTCTTACTCTCCCAATGGTTTTTCCTTCCTCTGAACTTGATATATAGATATAAGCATCTATATCTTCTCCTTCCGTCAAGAAATCATTTGGAATATCTGCTATAATCTTGTCACATATCACAGTTGCTTCAATAATTTTCGCCGGCCTACATCCGCGCCAATATGAGAAATGGACTTCTACAGCCTCTTGTTCAGATGGTAGGTTAAGTCCCTGAATCTGCAGTTTCTGTCCATAATCCCATTGTGTCAACCCGTATGCAGTCTTTTCTTTTTCTCCCTCTTCGAAATATACTCTTATCATGCTGTCACCTCCAATACATATTTCAATCTTCCATCCACAATTTTCAGCGGTGGGGCTGTATCATATGAGTTGTATGTCAGGATAAGATGTCCAGATTCTACCGACATTGCAAATACTCCCGGATCTAATGATGTGATTACTGCATTCGCATCTTTTCCTGCCGGCCCTTGTGGTCCAACTGGTCCGGTATCACCTCTTGGACCCTTTTCTCCGTCTTTTCCTGGTTCTCCCTGAATCCCCTGTTTGCCCTGCGGGCCAGTTGCTCCGGTTGCTCCTCGGAAATCTCCATTTTGTATCTTCTTTGTTAGTGTCTCACTAATCTCTTCCGCTGTCTTTGCAGCATTCTCAGCATGCTTTGTAGCTTCTTCCATGCCTTTTATGAAGTTGTTCATCCATCCAGCTTCATTCTCGCTTTCCGGAACATCTCCTTCACTGAAATTCCGATGTACTTCTATCGGCTGATCGAATGTTACAAGCGTCTCCTCATCCATTGTGAGTACAATCTGAAGCACACTTTTTCCAAGTTCTGCGAATGTCTGGTCTTTCACAATCACCCTCACGGTATTCTCAATGATCGGGCATACATTATATGTTGCTTTTTTTGACGGCTTCAACACGAATGCTTTTGCCGTTGCCCCTTCCGGAATCTCATAATCCCGGAAATGGAAATAGATTGGGAGAGCATTCGTCCCTCTTACATAATCAATCTTTTCCTTAATCCTGTTCTCCAGCACATAGACATCTCGTTCTATATAGTTCACTTTTCTCCTCCTTATCCAGGAATCCATCTGACGATATACAACCCTTGCACCGGTGCAACTCCGCCTCCCGGATATCTCAGCACATACTTCCACGGAAAGTTATAGTATCCATGCACATGAATCTCTTTTCCGGTCTGATCTCCGGTCTGTCCTCCGGTAATTCCACCGAATTCGTTCTGTGAAGCAGCAACCAGCTGACCATTCCCAAGTGACATTTCTGTATGGTTTCCTGGTTTTAACAGGACGTCCCCCCGGATCAGCCCTGATCCGGTGGCTAGATTGACCTGTGAAGTCACATCCTTGAAGCCTGCTGCCAGAACACATCATACATTGTTCCTGTAGCTGGTGTGTATCCTGGCCTCGTATTCAGCCCTGCATTGTAGTATGCCCAGCAGATTAATGAGGAACAATCGTAATCTGGTCCGTCTCTGTGCGCCTGATCGTATCCATGACTGTTATCGTTCGCAATCGATATTGCCCATTCCACTGCCTTTTCAATAACCTGACTCCCGGCATCGTATTTCTGCAAGTAGTTATACCACTTTCTTGCGCAGCTCCGTCTTTCGGATTCAACCTCTACACCGGCACGCTCGAAGTTCTTCAGGAAGGCACTGGCCAAGTATTCCGGAGACTCTGAACTGCTCTTGAACTGTTCCCAAGTCATTCTATAAGCACTGGTGGAAATCCACTGACCTTTCGATGCTGACAGTGCATCAATCCAATAGAGCTGACCATTAGGATCCGTGATATCGTACTCGTTTGAGTTCGCCCAGTCTGTGTAATTTGTAGCCGGTGTCCACTGGACAAGTCCGTATCCTCCACTGTAATTCCCGTATTTCAGACTCTGCCACAAACCCGGATTGATGTTTGACTCTTTCTCCATATTGCCGAGAATGCCGCCGATCGCGTTCAGCGTCCATCCTTTAGCTGAGAAATACTTCCATACTTCATAAGCATTTCCTTGCATCTGCGATTCGCTCAGATAGTTATTGCTTATTGTCCAAGCCATCAGAACGCACCTTCTTTCGTTGTACCACCCATGAGGAAGCCTTTTCTGAAATCGAGATACGTTCCGTCAGAGAACACTGCACGTCCAGTCTTTCCTGCATAACCGTCTGGTCCGATTTTGTCAGTATCAAAATATATTTCATCACCAAATATTCTCATCAGCGTATGTGAATCTGTTGCATCTTCAAACGTTCCTCCGTATCGAACCACAATTGCATCTCCTGACCTTTCTATGAATATAGGATTGCTTTTATCTCTCTCGGAAAACATAATTGAACCGGATTTTATTTCTGTTCTTCTGTTCAATCCACCAACATTCTCACATACATAACTTCCAATAGCATAGACTCCATCCTTGTCAAGACGGACGATTTCTTTTCCGCTTGCATTCAGGACTCTTGCAATACCGTTTCCGTTATCCTCGCCTCCAAGCTCCAGTGTTCCGCCCTTGATTCGGTCAGCAAGCATCGTTCCGGCAACGATGAAATCTGCGAAGAATCCCTGTCCTGTTCCGAAGGTACTCCACTTCCAATCTCTTCCATCTGCTGTGCGCTCTGAAGCGATCTCGAATCCCAATGTTCCAAGACACATAGCACCAAACGTTTCAGACTTCGGATCAAGATCTTCAAAAAGATTGCCCTTACCGTCTGCTTTTTTGCGACCGTAGACTGTGCTTTCATCTGAGCCTTAACGCCATTGATGATTCCTTGGATCTGCTGCCCGATCACAGTTCCATCTGAACGGATTGACTGGTCAACCCGGCTCATTACGGAAGAAACATTGTTCAGAAAATTGTATTGAAACTCTCCTAATTTCACAAATGTCAACTTGTTCCTAACCGCATCCCATTCCAACTCAATCACTCTTGCATCTGACTTAATTCCAAGTTTTGAGTGATTACAGTGCACGGTATCTCCTAGTGATACCATTTCCAGGCTTTTTACATCTTCGTATAGTTCTGTATTCTGCAGAAGCTCCATGTCTGCTTCAATGGTTACTTTCGGCTTATCCACACCTTCGTCATATTGTTCCTGGCATTTCTTTTTCTAACGCTTCCTCTAGCTGTTTCTGCGTTTCACATATTGTCACTCCGTTCTCTTCGTCATCCTCCTGCGCATCTTCACGCATTTTCACATCCTCGAACTTCATTGTTCTGTAATGTATTGTCGGATATTTTTCAATCAGAGGTGAGTCCACCCACGGTGTGTCTCCCTCGATCATATATCCATTGTAAGATTTTGGAACAATCCTTGTAGCAACTTCACTCATGTCTACCATCTCTGAAAAGCCATCCTTAACTATGTTTTTTCCATACATCACCTGTACACCATAGTCTCCTCCTGCTTTTTCATTGATGATCACTTGATAATTATCATACAGGATTTCCCCGCCCCATCTGGAAACAAATGCATTATCATCACTTCCATTGATTGCCTCTATCAGGTTCATCGTCTGATAATAGGCTGTTGATACCTTCTTGATGTCCGATTTTGCCTGATATTGCGGAGTTTTCTCTGTCATAACGTCCAGAGCCTCCTGTCCACTTTTGTTTGTTGGTCTGACATCTACCAGGAAACAATCTTCTTTAGCATCCATAAAAATAGGAGTAAGTTCTGCACTTACCCCCGAACTCTTTCTTTTCTTTGTCTTCTTATCCGAAATAGTTGGATTCCATTAAAAGAACGGCATTTTCTACTACTGCATTTTCCTTCAATGTACTTCCATCTTCCTTCTAGGTCAATCGGATGTTCTATATTCGCTGTCCATTCTCCATTGAGGATGACATGAATAATGGCTTCTTCCGGAAGCAGTGTCATATCTCCATTATGCCTATAATCTATATTATCCTGTCGGTATATCTGAATCATAAGCACCTCCAGTTTGGAATCACTTCCAGCTCGAATCCATCTGTGATTGCTATATCATTCATTCCTTCCTGTAGCACAAGATCGTCATAATCCCCAAATACCGCTGTATTGCTCAGTGTTCCATCTTCGCGGTAAGCCAGCTTTCTGTCTGTATCAATCGTCAGATTCTGTCCAACATCAGCTTCCATTCTCTTCCCATTGACCATCAAGCTGCATCTCCTTCTCCATAGATCTTGTAAATTGGGTAAGATATCTCGTATGGATTCCTCTTCACTTCTTCCGCCGAATGAGGATGCTGTCCCTTGTCCAGATACCGCAGACCATCCTTTGTTGTGAAGGTTGCTGTAAAATTGCAGATTCTCTCACTTGTATGTTCTGCTTCGTCCATCTGAACTTTCAGGATTTTGTAAAAATGTCCTGGATCTGTCCCAAGTCTTAGCTTCTTATTTCTTCCCGACAGCCACTTTCGTGCTTTTCCAAGACGATTCTCCCAATCTTCACTCTTTCCTATAAAATTGAATGATATCTTAATCTCTGTTGATTCGTAGCCCCCATCCAGCAGATACATGGTTCCATCACTCCCCGGTATTTCTATCGAAGATTCTTTTCTTACTGCTGTTGGCATTGAAGGAAGCTCTTTCGCATAGATCTCCATGCTTGAGCCTGATATTCCGTTGTATTCTACTTCCATCATGCTCCCACAGCTCCTTTCTTCCATTTCACGCTGGAGGATATCTTCTTGATTACCGCGTCCGCAAGAATCTCTGCAAGCTTCTTATCGCCCAGTGCAATGTTATTTTCAATAACAAATGTCAGCTCTGACAGTGCCTCTGCAATCATCTGTGCAAGCGCAGCATTGTTGGACTGCATCTCATCACGGATGTATGTCTTCAGCAATTCGATTGGAAGAACCGCCTCTGCTCCTGCTTCGCCACCGCCCATTGCTCTATCTCCGTTCATGCCGAAAATAGTTGGGCTGTTCAGGATACCACCGTTTGCGTACCAGTCAACCGAGAATTTCGGAACTTTTGGTGGAACAAGCGACCATTCTCCACTCGCCTTGAAATGTGGAAGTTTAATTTTGGGAAGTTTCCACTCAAAGTTGAAGAATCCCTTGATTTTGTCGATTACTCCCTTGATGAAATCACGAATCGATGCAAACACTGCATTAACTCCGTCTCTGAACCACTCGCATTTTGTGTAAAGTGTAACGAAAATTGCAATTAACGCAACAACAGCTGCAATAACCAAAAAGATTGGATTCGCCATAAGAATTGCGTTAAATGCTGCGAAGGCTGTTTTTGCCCCACTGATGGTTGGTGTTAGCTTTGACGTTACATCAATCACAGTGGACACACCATCAGAAACCTTGCTGATTATACTGAAGACGGGCCCTAGTGCTGCAACCAACAGCGCACACTTTATAATCATTTCCTGTGTACCAGGAGACAGTGAATTCCAACTACCAATGATGTCATGAAGAATCGGAGTGACAATGTGTAAACAATCCGCAAGGACTGGTCCTAATGCATTTCCAACTTCAAATCCAGCATCTTTCAATTCGTTCAGTGTCAATTTAAACTGGTCAGCCGGATCCAGTGTAGCTTCAAATGTATCGTTGACACTTCCGAGGTTATCATTGAGCGATGCGCCTAATTCGTCAAAGTTTAGCTTTCCACTTTGGCAGAACTCTGCGAGTGCTGGACCAGCTTTCGCTCCGAACAGCTCAACCGCAGCATTGTAAGCCTCAGAAGAACTCCCTGCATTAACCATCGTATTCTGCAGCTCTGACAGCGCATCTTTCATGCTCTTACCCTCTTTTGATGCATTGACAAGGGCTTTCTTAAGTCCTGCCATAACTGCACTTGTGTCAACTCCTGATGTCTCGCACTGGCCAAGAAATGTAGCAGCGTCTGCTGCAGACATTCCGAGTTCTTTGAGTGATGCAGCGTTGCTGACCATTGACGAGGACAACGTATCCATTGAGATTCCAGTGTCCTGTCCGACCTTATTCATTGTGTCGAGCAGTGCACCAGCATCTTCAGCTGTCAGGTTGAATGCCTCGATAACTTTCTGTGTGCTATCAATGGAAGAAGATACATCTGTATCATTTAATTCTGCGAACCGAACAAACTTTGCCGACAAATCTTCCAGTTCCTGTCCTGTCAGATGAAACCTTGTGTTGACCTCTCCGACAGCCGAACCAGCTGTTGCAAAGTCTGTCGGAATGGTTTTGGCTATATTTCTTGCAGAATCCTGCATGTCTTCCAGTGCATCACCAGTAGCGCCCGTCTTCTGCACGATGATATCCATTCCTTCATCAACCTGCGCCCATGCTGCCATAATTCCTGTGCCTGCTGCCGCAACTGGAGCCGTCACATTCTTTGTGAGTGAACTTCCAATCTTTCCGGTGGTATCGCTGAAGTCCTTAACCTTCTTGGAGTAGTCTTCCAGTGTCGCGGCACCGCTTTCCAGCTTCTTATTTACATCTTCAAGTCCGCTCTTGTAGTTATTCAGAGATGCTTTTGCATTATCCAGCTGCTGCCTTGTTTTGGAGATAGCAGCTTCGTCTCGCACTTGTGCATTTTCCTGTGCTTTCAAGATTTCTGTCAGCCTATCGACTTTCTGCGTATACGCTTCTGTCTGATTCTGTAGATATTCCTGCGTCGCTCTCAGTTTATCGGCTGACGATGTACTTTTATCCCATTCAGACTTTGCAAGTTTAAAGGCTGACCTGTTCTCATTGACCGCATTGTTTACATCCGTCAGTGATTTTCTAAAGTCAACCGCTCC
>ENA-OQJF01000334-OQJF01000334.1-human-gut-metagenome-genome-assembly--contig:-NODE-334-length-12637-cov-3.656275_pt1 | contig 12637 bp, 9 predicted proteins | sample MGYA00242595_ERZ504761 | MGnify/ENA primary metagenome ERZ504761 (study PRJEB26092, sample SAMD00036367) | human gut metagenome | host: Homo sapiens | study: EMG produced TPA metagenomics assembly of...
ACGCACGTTGGCCACGATATCGCGGGCGGCGTCGACGATGTTTTGCGGCAGCACGCCCTTGCGGTTGAGCTGGTTGGTAACGAGGCGCTCACCGGGAGCAAGCTTGATGGTCTTCATATCGGTATCCCCTATCGGTCGAGGTTGTGTTCGAAAAACGAGCGACTGGGCAGCGGCACCAGTCGGCCCGCAGCCCGTACGTTGGGGCGCCCGTGCGCGCTCGCGCTATTGTGCCGAGCCCGCGACGGGCTCAAAATGCTTGTCCTTCACGGCAGCCGCCAAGCGATCTGCCAGATTGCGTACGCGCGGATCCAGACGTGCGGCGCCCGGATTGACAAAGAAGCGGGCCGTGCAGTCCATGATGCGGCCGGTGATGACCAGGTCGTTATCGCGCAGCGTGGCGCCCGTGGCGGCAATATCCACGATGCGATCGGTCATGCCGACGATGGGGCCCAGCTCGATGTTGCCGTGCAGTGAGACGATATCGGCGTTCACGCCGCGCTCGGCATACCAGGCACTCGCGATGCGCGGATACTTGGTGGCCACGCGAAGCGACCCGCGGCGGGCATAGTTGCGCTCGGCCTGGCCGGCGCGCCACGCGGGCTCTGCCTCGATAAACGTGCATAGGCCGTAGCCCAGATCGACCAGCTGCAGCAAGTTGAGGTCTGCCTCGATGAGCGAGTCCCAGCCACAGATGCCGCAATCGGCACCACCACAGCCCACAAAAGCGGGCGCGTCGCTGGGACGCACGATGACAAACTCGATATCGCCGACCGTGCCCTCGCCGGCACGCGTGTCGCGACCGCGCACAATCAGGTGACGGCCGGGGTCGCGCAGCTCAGAGACGTCCAGGCCCGCGGCCTCGAGCACGTCGAGCGTGTCGGCCTTAAGCGAGCCCTTGGGCACGGCGATGCGTAGCGGGCCTTCGGCGCCGCGGCCCACGGCGTGGTCACCATCGGAGGCGGCGTCCTCGGCAGAGGTGCACGCGGCCTCCAGACGCTCGAGCGAAAAGGCGAAGCCCGCCGCCGGCACCTCGATGCCGTCGCCGAACGCGCCGGTAAAGATAGAGTCGTAGCGACCGCCCGAGCCCACCGGATCGGGCAGGCCACCGGCATAGGCCTTAAAGACCAGGCCCGTGTAGTAATCGAAAGAGTTCATGATGGAGAAGTCGAACGACAGCACCTGGGCGTCCTCGGGAGCCAGACCATCAACCAGGGCACGGAGTTCGCGCGTCAGCGGCGCGACAATACCGGCAGCCGCCAGCAGCGCATCCACGCGATCGAGCACTTCGGCCCCACCATGCAGGCGCGGCAGTTCGCTGACGGCGGCCTTAACGGCATCGGTCTCGGCGCTTGCCGCCACGCGGGCATCGAGGCCCACAAAGTCGTTGGCGTGCACGCAGCGCAGAGCCTCGGCAGCCAGCTCGCGATCCTCGCACGCCGCGAGCAGCTCCTTAAACGGGCGCACGCTACCTGCGATAATGCGCGCATCGGGCAGCGCCAACTTGCGAACGGCCTCGGCCACCAGCGAGACGATCTCGACATCGCCCGCGGTATCGCCCGCGCCGATGAGCTCAAAACCCAGCTGGGTAAATTGACGCGAACCGCCGGCATTGCGCTGGCATTCGCGAACCACCGGCGCCTCATAGCGCAGGCGCAGCGGCAAGTCGGCCGCGCGCATGCGGGTCGAGACCAAACGCACGATCGGCAACGTATTGTCGGGACGAACCACCAACAAGCGGCCGTCATCGTCAAAAAGCTTAAACGGCGTGTCCGCGATACGGCCGCCCTCCTCGAGCGAGCCCTTGTCCTCGAGCAGCGGCGTCTCAACCGGCAGATAATGATGCTCCCTAAAGCAGCCCTTCACCGTCAGCGCGATCTCCTCGCGCGCCTGAGCCTCCTCGGGCAATATGTCCCGGAATCCCCACGGTGTGGCCGTCATCTGGTGAGCCTCCTCATGCTGTGTTGCATACAGAACAAACGACCGGCATAGCTCCGCCGGTCTTTTGGGTACTTTAGCATACTAGAGTGCTTGCGGGGAAAATCCTTGTCCGCAGCTCACACCGTATTCATTTGGAAACATAGGGGCAGACGCTCAGCTAAATCTGACGATTATCTAGGCCAACCAGAAACCATATCCCGTTTTTCGTCTAAAAACTGGGATGCAGTTTCCGCTGAGGACCTTTTCCGAACTGCTTCTGCAGCGGCTGTTTTGGCTCCGGGACCGCGTCAATCGCATATCTTTATGGCGCCTTTATCCTACACATGTTGTATAACTACCAAATGTGGAATATAACAAAGAGCAAAACATAGGCTGAGCGTTATGGAGGATTGAGGTTGAAAGAGAAGCTATTTCGATGGGTCGTGAAGCACCGCAAACCCATCATCGCGTTCTATGCGGTGGCAGCACTGGTATGCCTGTTCCTGCGCCAGTTTGTAGGCGTTAACTACGACATTACGAGCTATCTGCCCGACGAAGCGGCGTCGACCGTCGCTCTGAATACCATGGGTGATGAGTTTGAGGGTGACATTCCCAACTGTCGCGTTATGGTGCCCAATGTCTCGATCGCTCAGGCGCTCAAATACAAGGACAAAATCAAAAAGGTCGACGGCGTCGAGGAGGTCCTATGGCTTGACGACGCGGCAGATATCGATCAGCCGCTTGCCACGCAAGACAAAGACACCGTTGAGACCTATTACAAAAAGAACAACGCCCTGTTTACGGTGACGGTTAATTCCGAAAAGGAGATCGAGGCAACCGACGCTATTCGAGATATCGTGGGCGACGAGGGCGCCATTACGGGCTCGGCCATGTCTAACGCGCTCGCCACCACATCGACCGAGCAGCAGATCAGCATTATCACGGTCGCTGTCATAGCGATTATCTTCGTGATTCTGGTCATCACGACTACCAGCTGGGCCGAACCCATCCTGGTGCTGCTGGGCCTGGGCGTCTCGGTGTTTATCAACTGGGGCACCAACCTCATCTTTGGCGAGATTAGCTTTGTCACCAACTCTGCGGGCTCCATTTTGCAGGTTGCCATCGCGCTGGACTTCTCGGTCTTTTTGCTGCACCGCTTTAACGAGGAGCGTGGCCGCCACGGCAGCGTTGCCGAAGACATGGTGCAGTCGTGCTGCCTGTCCTCGGTCGCCGTGTTTTCGAGCGGTTGCACGGTCTGCATCGGCTTTATCGCGCTTGCCGCCATGCAGTTTAAGATCGGCCCCGACCTTGGTCTTGCCCTTGCAAAGGGTATCGCCATCAGCCTGGTATCGGTCTTTACCTTTGTTCCTTCGATGTTCGTTCAGTTCGATGGCTTTGTGCAAAAATCGCAGCACAGGCCCTTTGTCCCGCCGCTGGGTAAGTTCGCCCGTCTGGTGCTCAAGGTCTGTATCCCCGCTGCCGTCGTGATCCTCGCCGTGGTTTACCCTGCGCGTGTGGCATCGACCTCCAGCGATATCACGTACTACTACGGCACTTCGCACATTTTTGGTTCGGATACGCGGCTTGGTCAGGATATGGACAAGGTCAAGGAGGTCTTTGGCAACTCCGATACCTACGTTGTGCTCGTTCCCCGTGGAGAGGTGAGCGAGGAGCAGGCACTCTCCAATGAGCTCAAGGCGCTCCCCGAGGTCAAGTCCATCCAGAGCTATGTTGACGTTGCGAGTCCCTATATCCCCACGGGCATGGCCGAAAAGGACACGCTCGATCTGGTGGAGGGAGAGCACTACAGCCGTTTGGTGCTCACGGTTACCGCGCCCTACGAGGGTCCGAGTACATTTAAGCTGGTCAAGAAGATTCGTTGTATCGCGGACAAACATTATCCGGGTAAGGCAATGCTCGCCGGCGAGGGCGTGAGCACCACCGACCTTAAGGACACCATCACCGTCGATAAGGGCAAGGTCGACCTCATCGCCGTCGTGGCCGTGTTCGCGGTCTTGCTGCTGGCCACCAAGTCGCTGAGCCTGCCGATCATCTTGGTGCTCGTGATTGAGACCTCGATCTGGGTCAACTTTGCTGCACCGCTCTACACCGGTATGCACGAGTTCTTCCTCGCCTACTTAATTGTGAGCTCCATCCAGCTGGGCGTTGCCGTCGACTACGGCATCCTGATTGCTGACCGCTATCGTGAGGACCGCGTGACCATGCATAAGCGCGAAGCGCTACTCGAGACCATGGAAGCTTGCACGATTCCTGTTTTGACCTCTGGATCGGTTCTGCTAATCAGTGGCTTCCTGATCCATGCGATCTCGAGCCACGGCGTGCTCAAGCAGATCGGCTGGTTCCTGGGCGTCGGCGTGAGCATCTCCCTAGTCGCCGTACTCTTTGCGCTGCCGGGTTTCCTGTATGTGCTCGATGGCCTCATCGGCAAGACCACGCTCAAAGCTCATTTTTTGCCCAAGGATGCCCAGGATCCGGTTTCGGATACCACCGAGGCATCGGCTGCGGACGGCTCCGCTCAGTAACGTTTTACAAAGCAGTTGGAAGGAATACCGCAATGCATACCCATACCACTGATACCGCTTCGAAAGAGCTCAAAGCCCAACGCGATCTTGTACGTCGTCCCCATAAGCGCATCGCTGCGCTCGCTCTTGCCGCCGGTCTGACCGTGGCCCTTACCGTTCCCGGTGCCGTTGTGTTCGCCGACGGCGTAGGGTCGACGAGCGCTGCCTCGGCTACGAGTGAACAGATGGCGACGGACTCCGATAACAGCACGCCGGGATATAAGAAAAACCAGGTCGTATACGTCAAAACCGATGCCGACGGCAATCGCACGGGTGTTTACGTGGTCAATAGCTTCGAGGCCAATAAGGGCGTCAAGATCGACGATGCCGGCACCTATAACAAAGTGACCAACCTATCGACGACTCAAAAACTAACGGACGACAGCGGGTCGGTTGCCGTTACGGGCCAGGGAGTGCAGGACTTTGTCTACCAGGGCGATCTGGACAAGAACACTCAGATGCCGTGGAACGTCACCGTGGCATACCAGCTCGATGGCCGCGATATCGACGCCAAGGATTTGGCGGGCAAGAGCGGCAAGCTCACTATGAAGCTCAAGGTCGAAAAGAATGACGACTATACCGGTGGCGATTATGCCGATAACTACCTGGTTCAGATTACCGGTCAGCTTAAGGATGCCGAGGCACACGATATTGAGGCTGAGGGCGCCACGGTTGCTGCCAACGGCTCCAACACGCAGCTTACCTACATGGTGATTCCCGGCAGCACCGGAGACTACACCATTACGACCGATGTTGAGGATTTTGAGTTTGATGGCTGGCAGATTGTCGGCGTGCCGCTGAATCTTGCCATCGATGTGGACTCGAGCAGCATGGATACGAGCCAGCTCGTGGAGCTCTCCAACGGTATTGCTACGGCCAATAGCGGTGCTGGCCAGGTTGCCGACGGTGTCAAGACGCTCGCGGCCTCGCTTGCCACGGCCAATACCGGTGCCGGCACGCTGTCCAGTGGCGCCGCTGCGCTCGCGGCGGGTACGAGTCAGCTCAACGCGCAGGTCCCCACGCTGGTCGAAGGCGTGAGCAACCTTAATGCCGGTGCCGAGGGGGTTAATGCCGGTGCCGTGCAGCTTAAGGGCGGTGCGTCCGATCTTTCGGCGGGCCTTTCCAAGCTGCAGGGGAGCGCACAGCAGATCTCGGGCGGCATAAGTGGAATTGCCGCTGGGTCCGATACGTACGTCGACGCGCTGACGCTGGGCAAGCAGGCTCAGGAGGCAAACCTTGCCAAGGCGCAGGCTGCGGCCAAGGCGGCCCAGGACGCCGTGACCGCTACGTCGGGCAACGCCTACAGCGCGCTGTACGGGCCGCAGGGTCTTACGGCGGCGCTCAGCGGCGAGGGGCAGTACCTTGCCGGTGCACAGCAGGCGCTCGGCGGGGCAAAGCAGGCCGCGAGCGCCATGGGCAACGATGCGGCAAAGGCTAACGCCGAGAGCGCAAAGGCTGGCGCCGAGAGCACCGTTGCATCTATTGCCGCTGCCAAGGCGGCGGTCGCCGATGCTCAGGACGCGCTGGATAACGCGGCCGATCTCGACTCCGCCAAGGCTGCGGCAGCCAAGCTAAGCGAGGCTACGGCACAGCTGGATGCCGCCACCGCAAGTGCCGGCAGTGCTGCTACCAGCGCGGGTGCCGCCGCCACGGCGGCATCGAGCGCCGATGCGACGGGTCTTACCGCGCTTCTCGATTCTGCATCCAATGCCGTTGCGGGCGCGCAGGGTCTTAACACGCAGGTGTCGCAGGGCCTTAAGGGTGCCGAGTCCATGTTTGGCACGCTTACCGATCAGGTTACGACTTTGGCCCAGGCGGCCGGCGCCCAGGGCGGCGCCCAGGGTGCCGTCACCGCGCTCGATAGCGCCATTCAGGGCTACACCACTGTCCAGGATGGCCAACAGCTGAGCCTGGCCGGAGCCATCGCCTATATGAACAGCGCGATCAACCCGGCAAACCCCACGGCCGTGAACCCCAGTCTTGTCGCCGGTGTTGGCTCTGCAGCAACGGGCGCGGGTCAGCTGAGCGATGGCGCCGCGGCTCTTGCCGCGGGCACCGACCAGCTTGCTGCGGGCACACAGCAGCTCAACGGTGCCACGCCCGCGCTTGCCAACGGCGCATCACAGCTCAACAACGGTGCGGCGCAGCTCAAGACAGGTGCTGCTAGCCTTGCTAGCGGCATGAATCTTCTCTCCTCGGGTGCAGGTACGCTTGCCAGCGGCGCATCCGAGCTCGGCAACGGCATGCAGGAGCTTACCGACCGAACGAGCAATCTCGATACTCAGGTCATCGACACCGTTAAGGACAAGATCGAGGAAATGCTCAACCCCGGCTTTACGCCGACGGACTTTGTCAACGGCGAGCAGGGCGGACATATAAATCGCGTGCAGTTTATCTATATGACGGGCGCGATCAGCAAGTAGGCAGCCGCGCCCTTGTGGCGATTGGCGTCGATAGCAAGTTATGAGGGGAGGGGCCGTCGGGCATTGTCTCGGCAGCCCCTCTTTGCTGTCAGCGGCCACTTCGCGTCTTTGCAGAAGCTGTACCGCAAGATTTGTGTTTGGAAGGAGACGCGCTTTCTGCAAGGGGCGGAGCGCGGAAAGCATGTCCCGGATTTGATGCTCGGAACGGGATGAGCTTTCCGGATCGGACCCCAAGCGGAAAGCGCGTCCCGTTTCGGGGCTTCAGAATGGGACGCATCCGGAAACCGCATCCCACTCTGAGCCGAAATTCCGGGATGAGATTTCCGCCGAGGACACCCTGCGCCGACGGCAACGCAAAAAGGGCGCCCGCGCGAATGCGGACGCCCTTGTGTAGGGTCGAGATATCAACCAGCCAAGATATCGGCCCTGCGGCCAGCTCTTAGTAGTCGAACTGGTGGTAGTAGCGGCGGTACTTGAGGTTGTGCTTGGTGACCAGCTCGTAGTTGCGCGCGAGGCGGTCGGTGGTCAGCACGGACAGGATCCAGGGGGACACGATGACGCGGAAGTCGTCGTCCAGGCCCGGAATCGCGTACTCGGCGGTGTCGATGATGACGTAGTCCTCGTCGCCGGTCACGCCGCTGGTGAGGAAGGCGCGGACGCGCTCGTCGAGGGCGCGGCACTCGTCCTCTCCCATGAACAGGAACACCGGGACGCCGGGCTCGAGCAGCTCGAGCGTGCCGTGGAAGAAGTCGTGCGAGGTGATGTGGCGGATGCGCTTCCACTGCATCTCCTCGAGCAGGCACATGGAGTACAGGATGGTCTCGCCCCACAGCGCGCCCGAGCCGATGAACATGGTGTAGTCGGCCAGCGCGTACTTCCTGGCGAGCTCCTCGGCGCGCGGCTCGAAGCGCTTGCGGATGTCGAGCATGTCCTTCCAGACGTCCTTCGTCTGCTCGATGAACAGGTCGAACTTGGGGAAGCAGCCGCGGCGGTTGAGCAGGCGCAGGCCGAAGCAGTCGGCGAGGTAGTAGCCCTTCTCGCAGCCGCCGGCGCCGTGGTCGGAGGCCATCATGACGCAGTTCTCGGCGCCCACGGCCTGCCCGATCTTGCCCTCGGGGTTGGTCATGGCGAAGACGCGCACGCCCATCTCCCTCATCTTGCCGACGGCCTCGAGCACCTCGGGGGTGGTGCCGGACTCGGAGGCGGTCAGCACGACGGACCTGTCGGTCATGCGCTTGTGGCCCATGACGTTCCACTCGGCGGCGTGGATCAGGTAGACCTCGAGATCGCGGTCGCCGAACTTGTTCATGAGGTACTCGAGCTGCATGAACTCGTCCCAGGTGCCGCCGACGCCCATCAGGAAGACGGCGTCGTAGCCCTCCTCGTGCACGCGGTCGGCCAGGGCGGTCATCTTCTTGCCGGCCTCGTAGACGTTCCTGCCGTCCTCGAGGTAGCCCTCCTGGTCGAAGTGCATGATCTCGATCTTCTCGGTCTCCTTCATGTGTGTCCTCCCATCACATGTGCGCAATTCTATACATCGCGCTTCTTGCTGATACCAATTATAGCCATACGATTGCTTGTTATTTAATACCAATCCAAACTCACGGAGATTTGCGGCGAACGGTCGGTTTCCTCGCCCGAGTGGTATTACAACGCCAATAGTTGTCTATTTCGAGCGCTACTGCCAACGGGTTCCCCACAACTCGCCAGCTATAAAAGCGTTGCGCCAGACCCGCCCAAGCGTTTCCGGCGCAACCGCGCAGTTTAGTTATTCGGCTTCCATCTCCGCTGTCACACGGCGATACATCTCGATAACCTGAGTCGTCGCCTTGGACGGATCTTGATAGTAGCGGCCATCACACGTCTCGGCCGAGACATAGCCCGTATAGCCGTGGCGCATGAGTGCCTCGAGGTCGGCACGCATATCACGCTCGCCGTCGCCCCAGGCAAGATGCGTCGTGCCGCCGCCCACATCTACAAAGTGGGTGTGAACGATCTTGTCGCCCAAAACCTCAAAGTAGCCGTCGATCGTGTCGCCGGCAACTTCCATGGCGCCAAAGTCGATACAGGCCTTCAGGTTGGGACGATCGACCGCCTCGAGGATGCGCGCGACATCCTGTGCCGTATTGACCAACACGGACTCCGACGGCTGCAGGGCCTCGAGCGCGACGCGAATACCGCGCGTATCGGCGTAGTCGCACACCGAGCGCAGCATGGCAACGCTGCGGGCCCAGGCGTCCTCAGCCGGCTCGTCCAGATAGGCCCAACCACTCGTCACCAGAATCTGCGGCACGCCCAACTCAACGGCAACGTCGATCACATTCTTAAAGTACGAGAGGATGCGTTTTTGGCCCGCCTCACCGCGCACCGCGACGTTCCATGGCTTGGGGTTGTTCTGCTCGGGGCACACGCACACGATCTTGATACCGTATTGGGCGGCAAGATCGCGAATCTTATCCACCGAATCGTGCTCATGGCAATCCACATACAGGTGCATCGAGCCGGTCCACAGCTCGATATTGCGATAGCCGGCCTCACCTGCAGCCTTAAAAAACGTCTCGATGCTGTAGTAACGATGGTTGATGTTCATGAGCGAAAGCTCGGGTACGACCATAGCCCTCCCCTTTCGTACGGAGTTTTAAAAAACAGGGGCCGCCGCAGATGCGACAAGCCCCCCAAAGATCGACGCAACCGTTAGACGCGATGGAAGCGCGATTCGAACATATTAGGCAAGCACGCCAAAGTAAGCGCCGATGATGCCCACGACCATGGTGCAGAGGATCAGGACCATCGGGTTGATCTTCTTGGAGAGCAGCCAGTAGTAGAGCCAGAAGGCGGCCATACCGAGCATACCGGGCATGATGCCGTCCAGGATGTCCTGGAGAGTCTGGGCGGAGTCGCCCTGACCAATGGCGATGGGCAACGAAGCCCAGAACATGTCCTTGCTCATGGCGCCGACGACCATAACGCCGACAATGCCGACGCAGGCCATGATCTTTTGCATCAGGCCGGTCTTCTGAGCCTCGTCGAGGAAACCAATGCCTAGCTCATAACCCTTGATAGCGCCAAAGATACGAATCAGGAACGCCGGGATGTTGTAGACGAGCAGGAAGGCGATGGGGCCAAAGACGTTGCCGGCCTGGCACAGGCTGATGCCCACGGCAGCGGCGACGACGCGCAGGGTGGACAGGAAGAAGGAGTCACCCAGGCCGGAAAGCGGACCCATGAGGGCGGCCTTGATGTCGTTGACGCTCTCGGGCTCAACCTCGCCACGAGCGACCTTTTCTTCCATGGCCATCGCGATGCCACCCACGAAGGGAGCGAGCTGCGGGGTGATGTTGAAGAATGCGCTGTGACGATGCAGGGCCTCGGCGTAATCATCGGGACGGCCGGCATAGATCTTCTTGAGCATGTTGGCGACCATCAGGCAGAAGGCAATGTTCATCTGCTTGTAGTAGGTCCAGGAGAATTCCATGCCCAGGGCGCCGGTGTTCACGGCGCTCTTAATGAGGTCGGAGCGAGTAATCTGGTTCTCGGAATTAGAAGTCATCGTCCTCATCCCCTTCCACAGAAAGCTGGGACTGGGCGCCACCAAGGCCCAGCAGGTCGTACTTATCGATGCCGATGATGATTGCGATCAGGGCGACGCCGAGGACGGGCACGTTGGCATAGGAGCACAGCAGGAAGCCCAGGAAGTAGAACGGCACGAGCTGCTTGGTAAGCACCAGACGGCCGAGCATGGCGAAGCCCATGGCAGGCAGGATGTTGGCTGCGACGCCAAAGCCATCGAGGACGAACGTCGGGATGAAGTCGAGCAGGCCCTGAACAGCGTCGGCACCCAGATAGAAGGAGACCGAGCACAGGATAAAGGCCAGGACGACAATCACGAGACCGATAATCCAGTGCATAGCGTAGATACCCTTGAGGTTACCCTTGCTGGCAAAGACGTCGGCACGGTCGACCAGAAGGGGCATACCGGCGTTGAGGACGTTCTTAATGGCCAGGCACAGAGTGGCGATGGGCATCGCGAGCGCGATAGCGGCCTCGGTGCTCTGACCCAGCTGAATAGCGAAGGCGCAGGCGAGCACACCGCCAATCGTCTCATCGGGCGGCACGTAAGCGCCGATGGAGATAGAACCCATGAAGAGCAGCTCGAGGCTCGCACCGATGGCGAGGCCGGACTGCAGGTCCCCGAGGACTATGCCGACGAGCGGGCACAGAACGATCGGGCGGAACGCATAGAGCGTACCGAGCTGATAATCGAGCTTACCGAAGGCAGCGATAAGTCCGATGAGGATCGCTTGAACAAGCATTGTTCCTCCCTTTGATCCCTCTTGGATCCGCGCGGCGATTCCCGACTTGTCAGCGCGCCCTTTTCCATGCCGACAATCGCCCAGACAGATCCAGCTTGTACCGGTGTGCTGTTAACACCTAAACCGGTGCAAATGATTTGATACCAATTATATAGTCATGCGAAAACTATTTAATACCAATCGCTCAACGGGCGTGTACTCCCGGTGAACGGTAGATGGGGGTAACGGGTAAAGCGTTTATCCGGTACGCCCACGAATAGGGGCGGCGCCGTGCGCGCCGCCCGTGGTTCCCAATTAGAGGGCGCTTAGGGCATCGACCTTGGGGTCGTCGGCCAGAGCGCGAATCTCGACCTCGACACCGCGGCCGACGAGCTCGCGAATGTCCTCTTCCTCGGCAGCAGTCACAAAGATCTGGCGGGAGATCTTACGGGCATCGGGACGCTGCTCGTCCTTGGACTTGGTGTTGCCCAGGTTGATGGAGGTGATCTGCGGGCAGCCGTCGACAAGCTGCTTGGCCTCGGCGATGCTGGCGACGCAGATGATCATCTTGTACTTATCGGTAACACCGGAGTTGATGGCCTCGATGGCGTGCTCCATGTCCTTAATGACGAGCTTGACGTTGGCCGGCTTTCCCATCTTGAGCGTAGTCTTCCAGACGGGATCGTTGGCAACCTTGTCGCCAACGCAGAAGATGCAGTCGGAGCCCAAGCCCTGGACCCAAGAGACGGCCACCTGGCCATGAAGCAGACGATGGTCGACGCGAAGCAGTTGAATCATGATTGACCCCCAAAGGTCTCATGCCGGAAACCCGGCCCCATTAATAGCAGGCGGTGACTAGAACTCTTCCTCGTCATCCGCATCGGTCAGCAGGTCGTTGACAAACTTGACGCGCGTGTCGTCAGCCGCGAGGATCTCGCGGATAACCTGATCGGCGGGAGCCTCCTGGTCCGAAAAGAGCAGCTGGATCAGCAGCGGCAGATTCATGTTGGCAACCAGGTAGGTGTTGGGGCGCGTCTGGACGATCTTGGTGAACTCGTTGTTGACGCTGCCGCCAAACAGGTCGGTGCACACGATTACGTCGTCGGCGGGGTCGAAGGTCGCCAGGAGCTTGGCGGCCTCCTCGGCGACGTCGGTGCGGCCGTCGACAAACATCGACAGGTCGTGGACGTTATCGCGCGCGCCCGAGAGCAGCTCGGTGCTCTCTTTGATGCCGGTCGCAAAATGCGCGTGGCTGGCAAAGATGTATTGCCTCATTGCGGTTTCCCCCAAATGAAATTAGTAGTCGAACTGGTGGTAGTAGCGGCGGTACTTGAGGTTGTGCTTGGTGACCAGCTCGTAGTTGCGCGCGAGGCGGTCGGTGGTCAGCACGGACAGGATCCAGGGGGACACGATGACGCGGAAG
>ENA-OQJF01000336-OQJF01000336.1-human-gut-metagenome-genome-assembly--contig:-NODE-336-length-12586-cov-4.063569_pt1 | contig 12586 bp, 9 predicted proteins | sample MGYA00242595_ERZ504761 | MGnify/ENA primary metagenome ERZ504761 (study PRJEB26092, sample SAMD00036367) | human gut metagenome | host: Homo sapiens | study: EMG produced TPA metagenomics assembly of...
GCTATGAATGCTGCTGCAACAAGTTGAATTGAGAAGAGCTTGTTTCAAGGCTGACATCAAATTGATGGTAGTCAAGAATACATTGCTTCATAAAGCACTTGAAAGCATTGAAGGTGATTTCTCTCCTCTTTACGATTCTTTGAAAGGTAACAACAGCTGTGATGTTTTGCAATGTTGCAAACGCACCTGCTAAACTGATCAAGGATAAATCTAAAGATGGTATTCCGGGACTGAAAGCCGCATACGCAGAAGAAAGCTTCTATGTTGGTGCTGACCAGTTGGATGCTCTCGTAGCTATTAAGAGTAAAAATGAAGTTATTGCCGATATCGTTGCCCTGTTGCAATCACCGGCCAAGAATGTTATTTCTGCTCTTCAATCAGGTGGCAACACCCTTCACGGAGTTCTCAAAACTCTTGGTGAAAGATAATTATAACACATTTTATTTAGTAAATTAAACATTAAAATCATACAAAAAATGGCAGATTTGAAAGCTTTTGCAGAACAATTAGTTAACTTGACAGTAAAAGAAGTTAATGAACTTGCAACTATCCTTAAAGAAGAATACGGTATTGAACCTGCTGCTGCAGCTGTAGCTGTTGCTGCTGGTCCTGCAGCTGGTGCTGCTGCCGCAGAAGAAAAAATCTTCTTTCGACGTAGTATTGAAGAGCGCTGGTGCAGCTAAACTTCAGGTTGTTAAGGCCGTTAAAGAAGCTTGTGGTCTTGGCTTGAAAGAAGCTAAGGACATGGTAGACGGTGCTCCTAGTGTAGTAAAAGAAGGTTTGGCTAAAGACGAAGCAGAATCATTGAAGAAAACATTGGAAGAAGCTGGAGCTGAAGTTGAACTTAAATAACATTAGCCTGGTTATCAGGTAATTCGGTTAAGAATCCTTCACAAGAGGATTCTTAACCTTTTTGTGTATATATTTAAAATTAAGTTCTCCAAATTCATTGACAGATGTCTTCAAATACTGTAAATCAAAGAGTTAATTTTGCTTCGACTAAGAATCCGCTTGAATATCCGGATTTCCTGGAAGTACAATTGAAGTCATTCCAAGACTTTCTACAACTAGATACCCCACCTGAAAAGACGCAAGAATGAGGGTTTGTATAAAGTATTTGCTGAAAACTTCCCTATTGCCGATACAAGAAACAATTTTGTTCTTGAGTTTTTGGACTATTATATTGATCCGCCGCGCTATACCATTGATGATTGTATAGAGCGTGGGCTTACTTATAGTGTTCCTTTAAAAGCGAAACTTAAGCTATACTGTACGGATCCCGATCACGAGGATTTTGATACAGTGATTCAGGACGTATTCCTCGGCCCGATTCCTTATATGACTGATAAGGCTACTTTCGTCATTAATGGTGCCGAACGTGTAGTTGTGTCACAGCTTCACCGTTCTCCGGGTGTATTCTTCGGTCAGAGTGTGCATGCCAATGGTACGAAACTTTATTCGGCTCGTATTATTCCGTTTAAAGGTTCGTGGATTGAGTTTGCTACTGACATCAATAACGTGATGTACGCATACATTGACCGTAAGAAGAAATTGCCGGTAACTACTCTGTTGCGTGCGATCGGCTTCGAGAACGACAAAGATATTCTTGAGATTTTCAACCTTGCAGAAGATGTGAAGGTTAACAAGACAAATCTGAAGAAAGTGCTGGGCCGTAAACTGGCTGCACGTGTCTTGAAAACATGGATTGAAGATTTCGTTGATGAAGATACCGGTGAGGTGGTTTCTATCGAACGTAACGAAGTTATTATCGATCGTGAAACCGTACTGGAAGAGGAGCATATAGATGAAATTCTGGAATCGGGAGTTCAGAACATCCTTTTGCATAAGGATGAACCGAACCAGTCCGATTTCTCTATCATATATAATACGTTGCAGAAGGATCCGAGTAACTCGGAAAAGGAGGCTGTGTTGTATATCTACCGTCAGTTGCGTAATGCTGATCCGGCTGATGACGCAAGTGCACGTGAAGTTATTAACAACCTCTTCTTCTCGGAAAAACGATATGACCTTGGTGATGTGGGGCGTTATAGAATCAACAAAAAATTGAATCTGACGACTGATATGGACGTACGTGTCCTCACGAAGGAAGATATTATTGAAATCATTAAATATCTGATTGAGTTAATTAACTCAAAGGCAGATGTGGATGATATTGACCACTTGAGCAATCGTCGTGTACGTACAGTAGGTGAACAGCTTTCTAATCAGTTTGCCGTTGGTCTGGCTCGTATGTCCCGTACGATTCGTGAACGTATGAATGTTCGTGACAATGAAGTGTTTACTCCGATTGATTTGATTAATGCTAAGACCATTTCTTCTGTTATCAATTCATTTTTCGGAACGAATGCGTTGTCTCAGTTCATGGACCAGACAAACCCGTTGGCTGAAATTACACATAAGCGCCGTATGTCTGCATTGGGACCTGGTGGTCTTTCTCGTGAACGCGCCGGATTTGAGGTTCGTGACGTTCACTACACGCATTATGGTCGTCTTTGTCCGATTGAGACTCCTGAAGGTCCGAATATCGGTTTGATTTCTTCATTGTGTGTGTTTGCTAAGATTAACGAGTTAGGATTCATTGAAACTCCGTACCGCAAGGTAGAAAACGGAAAAGTGGACCTATCTGATAATGGCCTGATTTATCTGACTGCTGAGGAAGAAGAAGAAAAAATTATTGCACAGGGTAATGCTCCATTGAATGATGATGGTACATTTGTGCGTAATAAAGTAAAATCTCGTCAGGATGCTGATTTCCCGGTTGTCGAACCAGCGGAGGTAGATCTTATGGACGTTTCTCCCCAACAGATTGCATCAATTGCAGCTTCATTGATTCCGTTCCTGGAACATGACGATGCTAACCGTGCGTTGATGGGATCAAACATGATGCGTCAGGCAGTTCCTCTTTTGAGAAGTGAGGCGCCGATTGTTGGTACAGGTATCGAACGCCAGTTGGTCAGAGACTCTCGTACACAAATCACTGCTGAAGGTGATGGTGTCGTTGATTTCGTGGATGCTACTACTATTCGTATTTTGTACGACCGTACGGAAGATGAAGAGTTTGTTAGCTTCGAGCCGGCTTTGAAAGAATATAGAATTCCTAAATTCCGTAAAACCAACCAGAATATGACTATTGACTTGCGTCCGATTTGTGACAAAGGTCAACGTGTGAAGAAAGGCGATATCCTGACAGAAGGTTATTCTACTGAAAAAGGTGAGTTGGCATTGGGTAAAAACCTATTAGTCGCTTATATGCCTTGGAAGGGTTACAACTATGAGGATGCTATCGTTTTGAATGAACGTGTGGTACGTGAAGACTTGTTGACTTCTGTACACGTAGAAGAATATTCTCTGGAAGTTCGTGAAACGAAACGTGGTATGGAAGAATTGACTTCTGACATTCCGAATGTAAGTGAAGAAGCTACAAAAGATCTGGATGAAAACGGTATTGTAAGAATCGGTGCCCGTATCGAACCGGGTGATATTATGATTGGTAAGATTACACCGAAAGGTGAATCTGATCCTTCTCCGGAAGAAAAATTGCTTCGTGCAATCTTCGGTGATAAGGCTGGTGATGTAAAAGATGCTTCATTGAAAGCTTCTCCTTCTTTGAAAGGTGTCGTAATTGATAAGAAGCTGTTCTCACGTGTTATCAAAAATCGTAGCTCTAAGCTGGCTGACAAAGCATTGTTGCCTAAGATTGATGATGAATTTGAATCAAAGGTAGCAGACTTGAAACGTATCTTGGTTAAAAAATTGATGATTTTGACCGAAGGTAAGGTTTCTCAAGGTGTGAAAGACTATTTGGGTGCGGAGGTTATCGCTAAAGGCTCTAAGTTTAGTGCATCTGATTTCGATTCACTCGATTTTACTTCTATCCAGTTAAGTAATTGGACTAGTGATGAACATGCTAACGGTATGATTCGTGACTTGGTGATGAATTTCATCAAGAAATACAAAGAACTGGATGCTGAACTGAAACGTAAGAAGTTTGCTATTACTATCGGTGACGAACTTCCGGCTGGTATTATCCAGATGGCTAAAGTATATATTGCTAAGAAACGTAAGATCGGTGTCGGTGATAAAATGGCAGGTCGCCACGGTAACAAGGGTATCGTGTCACGTGTTGTACGTCAGGAAGATATGCCGTTCTTGGCTGACGGTACTCCGGTTGATATCGTATTGAATCCGTTGGGTGTGCCTTCTCGTATGAACATCGGACAGATTTTTGAAGCTGTGCTTGGACGTGCCGGAAAGACATTGGGCGTGAAATTCGCAACTCCTATTTTCGATGGTGCTACAATGGAAGATTTGGACGAATGGACAGACAAAGCTGGATTGCCTCGTTACTGTAAAACTTATCTTTGTGATGGCGGTACAGGTGAGCAGTTTGACCAGGCAGCTACCGTAGGTGTGACTTATATGTTGAAGTTAGGGCACATGGTTGAAGACAAAATGCATGCTCGTTCTATTGGCCCGTACTCATTGATTACTCAGCAACCTCTTGGTGGTAAAGCACAATTCGGTGGTCAGCGTTTCGGAGAAATGGAGGTTTGGGCACTTGAAGGCTTTGGCGCTGCTCATATCCTACAGGAAATTCTGACTATTAAGTCTGATGACGTAGTAGGACGTTCGAAGGCTTATGAAGCAATTGTGAAAGGTGAACCGATGCCGCAACCTGGTATTCCGGAATCCTTGAACGTATTGTTACACGAGTTGAGAGGGTTAGGCTTGAGTATCAACCTAGAATAAAATACTGAAAGAATGTGTGATGTCAATGCACCTATGAAGGTTCATTGACATTCGCACCTTTTCAATTTCTAATGATTCAATTATCAAATCTCAATTATATAGAGTATGGCTTTTAGAAAAGAAAATAAGACGAAAAGTAATTTCTCGAAGATCTCAATTGGTCTGGCTTCTCCGGAAGAAATCCTTGAGAATTCGAGTGGTGAAGTTTTGAAGCCTGAAACCATTAATTACCGTACTTACAAACCCGAACGTGACGGTTTGTTTTGTGAACGCATTTTTGGTCCTATAAAGGACTATGAGTGTCATTGCGGTAAATACAAACGTATCCGTTATAAAGGTATCGTCTGCGACCGTTGTGGTGTGGAAGTTACTGAAAAGAAGGTACGTCGTGAGCGTATGGGACATATTCAGTTGGTGGTCCCGGTGGCTCACATTTGGTATTTCCGTTCGCTCCCTAATAAAATCGGTTATTTGCTCGGATTACCGACGAAGAAGTTGGATTCGATTATATACTACGAACGTTATGTTGTTATTCAGCCGGGTGTGAAAGCTGAAGATGGCGTAGCTGAATATGATTTGCTTTCTGAAGAAGAGTATCTGGATATTCTTGATACACTTCCGAAAGATAATCAATATCTTGAGGATAATGATCCAAACAAATTCATCGCTAAGATGGGTGCTGAAGCTATCTATGATTTGCTGGCTCGTTTGGACCTGGATGCTTTGTCTTACGAACTTCGTCATCGTGCTGGTAACGATGCATCACAGCAGCGTAAGAATGAAGCATTGAAACGTCTTCAGGTAGTAGAATCATTCCGTGCATCACGTGGACGTAACAAGCCGGAATGGATGATTGTACGTATTGTACCGGTTATCCCGCCTGAGCTTCGACCGTTGGTTCCGTTGGATGGTGGCCGTTTCGCTACCTCGGACTTGAATGATCTATATCGTCGTGTGATTATTCGTAACAACCGTCTGAAAAGACTGATCGAAATTAAGGCTCCGGAAGTGATTTTACGTAACGAAAAACGTATGCTTCAGGAATCTGTGGACTCATTGTTCGATAACTCACGTAAGTCAAGTGCAGTGAAGACAGATGCTAACCGTCCGTTGAAATCTTTGTCTGACAGTTTGAAAGGTAAACAGGGACGTTTCCGTCAGAACTTGTTAGGTAAACGTGTTGACTACTCTGCGCGTTCGGTAATCGTTGTTGGCCCGGAATTGAAGATGGGGGAATGCGGTATTCCTAAATTAATGGCTGCAGAATTGTACAAGCCGTTTATTATTCGTAAACTCATTGAACGTGGTATCGTTAAGACTGTTAAGTCTGCAAAGAAAATTGTTGACCGTAAGGAACCTGTGATCTGGGATATTCTGGAGCATGTAATGAAAGGACATCCTGTACTGTTGAACCGTGCACCGACATTGCACCGTTTGGGTATTCAGGCTTTCCAGCCTAAGATGATCGAAGGTAAGGCTATCCAGTTGCACCCCTTGGCATGTACGGCATTTAATGCCGACTTTGATGGTGACCAAATGGCTGTTCACTTGCCTTTGAGTAACGAAGCTATTCTTGAAGCACAAATGTTGATGCTTCAATCACATAATATCTTGAATCCGGCAAACGGTGCGCCTATTACTGTGCCTGCACAGGATATGGTTCTTGGTTTGTACTACATTACTAAGTTGCGTGCTGGTGCAAAAGGGGAAGGTTTGACGTTCTACGGACCGGAAGAAGCGTTGATTGCTTATAATGAAGGTAAGGTAGATATCCACGCTCCGGTGAAGGTAATCGTGAAAGACGTTGATGAAAATGGTAACATTGTAGACGTGATGCGCGAAACTTCCGTAGGTCGTGTGATTGTGAACGAAATCGTTCCGCCCGAAGCGGGTTATATCAATACTATTATCTCTAAGAAATCTCTTCGTGATATTATTAGTGATGTAATTAAGGTTTGTGGTGTAGCTAAAGCTGCTGACTTTCTGGATGGAATCAAGAATTTAGGTTACCAGATGGCATTCAAAGGTGGTCTGTCATTCAACTTAGGTGATATTATTATTCCGAAAGAAAAAGAAACACTGGTACAGAAAGGTTATGACGAAGTTGAGCAAGTCGTAAACAACTATAATATGGGTTTCATCACTAACAATGAACGTTATAACCAGGTGATTGATATATGGACGCATGTTAACTCAGAGTTGTCTAATATCTTGATGAAGACTATTTCTTCGGATGATCAAGGTTTCAACTCTGTATATATGATGCTTGACTCTGGTGCCCGTGGTTCTAAAGAACAGATTCGTCAGTTGTCTGGTATGCGTGGTTTGATGGCAAAACCGCAGAAAGCGGGAGCAGAAGGTGGGCAGATTATTGAAAACCCGATTTTGTCGAACTTTAAAGAAGGGCTTTCTGTGTTGGAGTACTTTATCTCTACTCACGGTGCTCGTAAAGGTTTGGCGGATACGGCTTTGAAGACTGCCGATGCCGGTTATCTGACTCGTCGTCTGGTTGACGTATCGCATGATGTGATTATTACAGAAGAAGACTGCGGTACACTCCGTGGATTGGTTTGTACAGACCTTAAAAATAACGATGAAGTTATTGCAACTCTGTACGAACGTATCTTAGGTCGTGTTTCCGTGCATGATATTATTCATCCTACTACTGGTGAACTGTTGGTTGCTGGTGGGGAAGAAATCACAGAAGAAATTGCCAAAAAGATTCAGGATTCTCCGATCGAGAGTGTTGAAATTCGTTCGGTATTGACTTGTGAAGCTAAGAAGGGTGTTTGTGCTAAGTGTTATGGACGTAACCTTGCTACGAGCCGTATGGTTCAGAAAGGTGAAGCTGTCGGCGTAATTGCTGCTCAGTCTATCGGTGAGCCGGGTACACAGTTGACATTGCGTACATTCCACGCAGGTGGTACTGCTGCCAATATTGCAGCTAATGCAAGTATTGTTGCTAAAAATAATGCACGTCTTGAGTTTGAAGAGTTGCGTACAGTAGATATTGTAGATGAAATGGGTGAAGCTGCGAAGGTGGTAGTAGGTCGTTTGGCTGAAGTTCGTTTCGTAGACGTGAACACTGGAATCGTTCTTTCTACTCATAATGTTCCTTATGGTTCAACACTGTATGTTGGTGACGGTGATTTGGTAGAAAAAGGCAAGTTGATTGCTAAATGGGACCCGTTCAACGCTGTTATTATAACTGAAGCAACCGGTAAGATCGAATTTGAGGGCGTAATTGAAAACGTTACTTATAAGGTTGAGTCGGATGAAGCAACAGGCCTTCGTGAAATTATTATTATTGAATCTAAGGATAAGACAAAAGTTCCTTCGGCTCATATTTTAACAGAAGACGGTGACTTGATCCGTACGTATAACTTACCGGTAGGTGGTCACGTGATTATTGAAAACGGTCAGAAAGTGAAAGCTGGTGAAGTAATCGTGAAGATTCCGCGTGCCGTTGGTAAGGCAGGTGATATCACGGGTGGTCTTCCTCGTGTAACCGAATTGTTTGAAGCTCGTAACCCGTCGAATCCAGCTGTCGTTTCTGAAATCGATGGTGAGGTGACAATGGGTAAGATCAAACGTGGTAACCGTGAGATCATCGTAACTTCCAAGACTGGTGAAGTTAAGAAGTATCTGGTTGCATTATCTAAACAAATCTTGGTGCAGGAGAATGACTATGTACGTGCTGGTACTCCATTGTCTGACGGTGCCACTACACCGGCGGATATTTTGGCGATTAAAGGTCCTACGGCTGTACAGGAATATATCGTAAATGAAGTTCAGGATGTATATCGTTTGCAGGGTGTGAAGATCAATGACAAGCACTTCGAGATTATTGTCCGTCAGATGATGCGTAAGGTACAGATTGAAGAGCCGGGTGATACTCGCTTCTTGGAGCAACAAGTTGTTGACAAGTTGGAGTTCATGGAAGAAAACGATCGTATTTGGGGTAAAAAAGTTGTGGTTGATGCTGGAGATTCTCAAAACCTACAACCGGGACAGATTGTTACTGCTCGTAAGTTGCGTGATGAGAACAGTATGCTGAAACGTCGTGACTTGAAACCTGTTGAGGTTCGTGACGCTGTGGCTGCTACATCTACTCAGATTCTTCAAGGTATAACACGTGCTGCTTTGCAGACTTCAAGCTTTATGTCAGCTGCTTCTTTCCAGGAAACAACGAAAGTATTGAATGAGGCTGCTATCAACGGTAAGATTGATAAATTGGAAGGTATGAAGGAAAATGTGATTTGTGGTCATTTGATTCCGGCTGGTACAGGTCAGCGTGAATTTGAGAAACTTATTGTTGGTTCAAAAGAAGAATATGATCGTATTTTGGCTAATAAGAAAACAGTACTTGACTACAACGAAGTAGAATAATACAATTCAATTGACTATATGAGAAGGAGCAGTTGCTATATTGGGCAGTTGCTCCTTTTTTGTTCCTTTTTTATTGGAATGTATTATCTCTGTCTCAGGAAAAATGTGTTATTTTGCAGGATAACTTTAATCATATTAAACATGGAAGAACAAAATAACAACGGGCAGTTACAGATTGAATTAAAAGAAGAAGTTGCACAGGGAACTTATGCAAATCTTGCTATTATTACTCATTCGAGTTCTGAGTTTATTCTTGATTTTGTACGTGTGATGCCGGGTGTACCGAAAGCTGGTGTGCAATCTCGTATCATTGTAGCTCCTGAACATGCAAAACGCCTACTACGGGCATTGGAAGACAATATAGCTAAATATGAACGTGTATTCGGTTCGATCCGTATTTCTGATGAGTCTCTTATTTCTCCTTTGGCGAGTGTAAAAGGCGAAGCGTGAGGGGGATATAAAAATATTAAAAAATAAAAAAGGTTGTAGTGCATTGAATATTCAAATATTATTCGTATTTTTGCAGCCCAAAATGTATAGTTACGAAATTAATATAACAATAATATAAATCAAAAAACAATTAAAATGCCTACAATTCAGCAATTAGTAAGAAAAGGACGCGAAGTGCTGGTGGAGAAAAGTAAATCTCCTGCCTTGGATTCATGTCCCCAAAGACGTGGCGTTTGCGTGAGAGTATATACTACTACTCCGAAGAAGCCGAACTCTGCAATGCGTAAAGTAGCTCGTGTACGTTTGACTAACCAAAAAGAGGTAAACTCTTACATTCCGGGAGAAGGACACAACTTGCAGGAACACTCAATCGTTTTGGTACGTGGCGGTCGTGTAAAGGACCTTCCGGGTGTACGTTATCACATCGTTCGTGGTACACTTGATACAGCAGGTGTTGCTGGCCGTACTCAAAGACGTTCTAAATACGGAGCTAAACGTCCGAAACCGGGACAAGCTGCACCGGCTAAAAAGAAATAAGGATTAAAATCTAATTAAAATTAAAGTAATAACTTACGTTTTAGTTTGTTGGAGATGCTAAGGGTTGAGTAAATTCTCCGGAGGGAGAGTTGAAGAAGTCAAGAAGTAACAACCAAGAACAAAAACATTATTTTTCGAACAAATGAGAAAAGCAAAACCAAAAAAACGCGTTATCCTTCCGGATCCCGTGTTCAATGACCAGAAGGTTTCTAAATTTGTAAACCATCTGATGTATGATGGAAAGAAGAACACTTCTTATGAAATCTTTTACGCTGCACTGGAAACAGTAAAAGCAAAACTTCCTAACGAAGAAAAAACTGCTCTTGAAATCTGGAAGAAAGCGTTAGATAACGTAACTCCTCAAGTTGAAGTAAAATCACGCCGTGTGGGTGGTGCAACTTTCCAGGTTCCTACCGAAATTCGCCCGGATCGTAAAGAATCAATCTCAATGAAGAACCTGATTCTGTTCGCTCGCAAGAGAGGCGGTAAATCTATGGCTGATAAATTGGCTGCTGAAATCATGGATGCATTCAATGAACAAGGCGGTGCTTTCAAACGTAAAGAAGATATGCACAGAATGGCTGAAGCTAACCGTGCATTTGCTCATTTCAGATTCTAATTACTATAAGAAATACCTATTTGATTAAAAACTTAAAGTAAAGGAAAAAGAAAATGGCAAAGAATGATTTACATTTGACTCGTAATATCGGTATCATGGCTCACATCGATGCCGGAAAGACAACAACTTCTGAACGTATCCTGTTCTACACCGGATTGACTCACAAAATCGGAGAGGTACACGATGGTGCTGCAACAATGGACTGGATGGAGCAAGAGCAGGAACGTGGTATTACTATCACTTCTGCCGCTACAACTACTCGTTGGAAGTATGCTGGTGATACTTATAAAATCAACCTGATTGACACTCCGGGACACGTGGACTTTACTGCTGAGGTAGAACGTTCACTTCGTATCCTTGATGGTGCTGTTGCTGCTTACTGTGCTGTAGGTGGTGTAGAACCTCAGTCGGAAACTGTATGGCGTCAGGCTGACAAATATAACGTACCGCGTATCGCTTACGTTAACAAAATGGACCGTTCGGGTGCTGACTTCTTTGAAGTTGTTCGCCAGATGAAGGCTGTTTTGGGTGCAAATCCGTGTCCGGTTGTTATTCCTATCGGTGCAGAAGAAAACTTCAAAGGATTGGTTGATCTGATCAAAATGAAAGCTATCTACTGGCACGATGAAACAATGGGTGCTGACTATACCATAGAAGAAATTCCTGCTAATCTCGTTGACGAAGCCAACGAATGGAGAGATAAAATGCTTGAAAAAGTAGCTGAATTTGATGATGCGTTGATGGAAAAATACTTTGATGATCCTTCTACTATTACTGAAGAAGAAGTATTGAGAGCTCTTCGTAATGCAACTGTTCAGATGGCTGTAGTTCCGATGTTGTGCGGTTCTTCATTCAAGAATAAAGGTGTACAGACTTTGCTTGACTATGTTTGTGCATTCTTGCCTTCTCCGTTGGATGCTGAAAACGTAGTTGGTACAAACCCTGATACCGGTGCCGAAGAAGATCGTAAACCGAGCGAAGACGATAAAACTTCAGCTTTGGCATTTAAGATCGCCACCGACCCGTATGTAGGGCGTTTGACTTTCTTCCGTGTATACTCTGGCAAGATTGAAGCCGGTTCTTATATCTACAACTCTCGTTCAGGTAAGAAAGAACGTGTTTCTCGTCTGTTTCAGATGCACTCAAACAAACAGAATCCGGTAGAAGTGATTGGTGCCGGTGATATTGGTGCCGGTGTAGGTTTCAAGGATATTCACACTGGTGATACACTGTGTGACGAAACAGCTCCGATCGTTCTTGAGTCAATGGACTTCCCGGAACCGGTAATCGGTATTGCTGTGGAACCGAAAACTCAGAAGGATATGGACAAACTGTCTAACGGTTTGGCTAAACTGGCTGAAGAAGACCCGACATTCACAGTGAAAACTGACGAACAGACAGGTCAGACAGTTATTTCCGGTATGGGTGAGCTTCACTTGGATATCATTATCGACCGTCTGAAACGTGAATTCAAAGTAGAATGTAACCAGGGTAAACCTCAGGTTAACTACAAAGAGGCTATCACTAAGACAGTTAACTTGCGTGAGGTTTATAAGAAACAATCTGGTGGTCGTGGTAAGTTCGCTGATATTATTGTGAACATCGGCCCGGTTGATGAAGACTTTACTCAAGGTGGTCTGCAGTTCGTTGATGAAGTGAAGGGTGGTAACATTCCTAAGGAATTCATTCCTTCACAGAATATATTTCTCAAATCTCAGAGTATGACAGAGACGAACTTATAAGGTATCAGGATACGGTTGAAGAAATCGAGGTGAAAGAAGAAGAGGTTCAGGCAGAATATGAGGAACTGAATACGCTTCA
>ENA-OQJF01000337-OQJF01000337.1-human-gut-metagenome-genome-assembly--contig:-NODE-337-length-12580-cov-2.720067_pt1 | contig 12580 bp, 16 predicted proteins | sample MGYA00242595_ERZ504761 | MGnify/ENA primary metagenome ERZ504761 (study PRJEB26092, sample SAMD00036367) | human gut metagenome | host: Homo sapiens | study: EMG produced TPA metagenomics assembly of...
AGAATATCCAGATAAATATTCCGGTTATAGTCCGATGCGTGCTTCATTCCCAATCCTGCATACGAAACGCTCAACTGCTCGCGAATCCTTGAAATCCATTCGGGAACAGTTTTAACCTTCTCTTCCGTAATCCACGGTACTCCGGTGTAGGTCGTATCCCCTTCGGCATAAGGCCACAATTTGTCCAGTGTATCTGCCTTATGATAATAAAGCAGATGATGTTGATTCACACAATCCAGTGCTTTTGTCAATGTATCGAGTGCTTCCGAATAACGACCATGCGCATTCAGATACTTACCGATAGACACATACGCCCCGGCAATCTGATATAAATCATCATATTCCTGAAATTTCTCAAGTGCCAACTGTGCCATACGCAAAGGCATAAGTGAATCCACCGGAAAATCGAATTGGTCGAGTGCATGCGTCCTCCTTACCCGATAAAACTCGAAATTGGCAGGAGAAACCATCAGATTAGCCAATCCTTGCAAACCATTCCCTTCGAAATAAGGGTTCTTACTTTGAACGGCTATCCGCCATGTATAGTAAAGCTGGTCGAACTCACGAAGCTTTCTTTCTTCCGGATTATTTGCTTCCACCAATGAAGCCGAGCCCTTGATATAATGATAATAAAGCAACTGATTGGTATCTGTCAATGCTTCATCCTCCGGAATCTGGTTGAGGGCGTCAATCGCTTCCTGCCGCTGCTGAAGATAATAGTAGTAGATAGACGAAACGATAAAAAACTCGGTAAACGCATAGTCCAGCCGAAGTGTTTCGTGCCGGTCGGCAAAGAGGTCACTTTCTTCGCGGATACGTTTCATGCGGCGAAGCGCACTGTTCCGGTAATCATAATATTCTTTGTTCATTGCCGTCCGTTGGCAGATTTTCATCAGCCCGATATCAGCAATCAGGAGTTCGAGTTCATTCTTTGTCAGCTTATAGACTTCCTTATGTAATGCTTCCGCACGGTCAAAGTCCATATTCATATACGCACAAAAAACCAAGATTATTAGAAGCTTCGGCTTTTCCCGATTTGTAAAAATTTACCTGTCGATAGGACCGCATCAGCATATTTGTAGGAAGAATCAAGACTTCGGTAACGATAAGCATACGCCTTCCCGTTCAGCGAATACAATCAACCGTACCTCTTTTGTCGGCACCATATCCGTACACGAAAAAAAAGAGGCAAACAACACTATACCTATTATATATAGAGGAAAGCGTGAACTCATTTTAGTGATTTTCTGTTTTCAGAAAGCAAATCTACAAATATTTCCGATAAGATTGGAGAGAAAAATATTTTTTATACAATAAGTCCTTCTAAATAATAAGAGAAATTCCTACCTTTGCAGGCAAATTAACAAATAGGTAACATCTATTACAAAATGAGCGAAAAAGCACCCTTTATGGTATTCTCGGGAACGAACTCGAGATATCTTGCAGAAAAAATTCTGCGCAAGCCTGGATTGTCCTCTGGGAAATATGAACATTACCCATTTTGCCGATGGTGAATTTGCGGTTTCATATGAGGAATCAATTCGTGGCGCACATGTATTCCTGGTTCAATCCACATTCCCAAACTCAGACAACTTAATGGAACTTCTCCTGATGATTGACGCTGCCAAACGTGCATCTGCAAAGAGCGTTGTAGCAGTTGTCCCTTACTTTGGTTGGGCACGTCAGGATAGAAAAGACAAACCTCGTGTATCTATCGGAGCTAAGTTGGTAGCCGATCTACTGTCAGTAGCAGGTATCGACCGACTAATCACAATGGATTTGCACGCAGATCAAATTCAGGGATTCTTCAATATCCCGGTAGACCATCTGTATGCATCAGCCGTATTCCTCCCCTACATCCAGTCGTTGAAACTGGAAGAACTGGTGATTGCTACACCGGATGTAGGAGGTTCAAAACGTGCTAGTACTTTCTCCAAATACCTCGGTGTGCCATTGGTACTCTGTAACAAATCACGTGAAAAAGCAAATGAAGTAGCTTCTATGCAAATCATTGGTGACGTGAAAAACAAAAATGTTGTTTTGATCGATGATATCGTTGACACAGCAGGAACGATCACTAAAGCAGCCAACATTATGTTGGAAGCCGGTGCCAAGTCCGTACGTGCTATTGCCAGCCACTGTGTAATGTCCGACCCTGCTTCATTCCGTGTACAAGAGTCCGGCTTGACAGAAATGGTATTTACTGACAGTATCCCTTACGCAAAGAAATGTGCGAAAGTAAAACAGTTGAGTATTGCCGATATGTTTGCTGAAACTATCAAACGAGTAATGAATAACGAATCTATCAGTTCACAATATATTATTTAATAATAGAGTCGACTGAAAAATAATAAAATGGATAATGACTGTCATGGTCATTATCCATTTTATTTTACCCTTCAGGGATAATATACACAAAAAAATAGGCCACGCAATGCGCAGCCTACTATCATTTATCCACAATTCTCTATTGTAATCTTCCGAACTTATATGTTCCTTTTTTAATAACTTTTCCATCCTTATCAGTTTCTACAAAAGGACCATTCTTTTTTCCCTGTTTGAAAAAACCTTCAAAGCGGTTACCATCCTTGTCGGTCTGTACACCTTGTCCTTCTTCCAGACCGTCTACAAAACCACCTTTATACTGCATTCCGGCAACAGTTTTTAAAGTTCCCTGACCGTTCGGGCGGTTATCTTTCCAGTCGCCCTCATATACGTCTCCGTTACTCCATTTATAAGTACCCTTACCTTCACGTTTATTATTTTTCCACTCACCTTCATACACAGCACCGTTTGCCCAGGTAAAAGTGCCTCTTCCGTCCTGCATACCATCTTTAAAGTTTCCTACATATTTATCACCATTAGCATGATAATAAACCCCTGCACCGGTACGCTCACCTAAGAGATAAGAACCCTCATAGCGGTCTCCTGTATGGAAAAAGTAAGTCCCCTTTCCGTGTTGGATATCATCTGCCCAGTCGCCTTCATATTTATCGCCGTTGGTATATTCAAAAGTACCTTTTCCATGACGGACATCATCTTTCCAATCACCGTCATATTTACAGCCGTCGTCCCAGTTCATGGTTCCTTTGCCGTTTTTCTTGTCATTTTTCCAATGCCCGGAATATTTCGCACCGTTCGCCCAGGTATATGTACCTTCGCCCTCACGTTTATCATTTACCCAATGTCCTACGTATAAATCACCGTTATGATAATACATCGTTCCTTCACCATGCTGATAATCCTGATACCACATACCGTCGTAACGGTTATTATTCATAAAGTAATAAATACCTTTACCATGCTGTTGGTCCTGAAACCATTGACCTTCGTATTTTTCTCCATCAGGGAACATATAAATTCCGAATCCTTCACGTTTTCCTTTTATATACTCCCCTTCGTAGATATCACCGTTCTTAAAGACTGTCTTTCCTTTGCCATTCGGCTTGCGTCCCTTCATCTCTCCCGTATAGACGCTGCCATCCTTAAAAGTATAATTTCCAATCTTTATTTCAGTGGAGAATGTATCTTTTATTTTTCCGAAAAATCCGCTTTTTTTTCCTTCGTTATCTTGTGCCATTGCTCCTCCTTGAGCAAGGAGAGCTAGTAAAAGTGTAGTATATAGATATTTCCTCATTGGTTTTAGTAGTTACTCATTAAAATTACAATTTGGACAAAGATACGATTTCTCTCCCAAAAAAGCCCCCTACCGGAAAGTAATTTATGATATCTTTTTACCTGCTATGACCTCTTTTAATTTCTCTTTGCACAAATAACGCTGCGCCAAATCTTGTAATTCGGCAGGCGTAACCTCCTGTACAGCTTGCAAAGAACGTGAAAAATAGTCGTCTCCCAAGCCGGAAGTAGCTATAAAAATCCATGCATCCGACAGTGAAAAAGCCGATTCGTAGCTCCTGCACATTTCGCCAAGCATATAATTGCGCACCATAGACAGTTCCTCTACGGGCACAACCTCCTGATGTAAACGATCGATCTCATGATACACTTCCTGAATCAACGGTTCTACGTATTCATTATCCGTTTCCGTCGAAACAATCAGTAAACCACTATCCGGATAGAACATAATTCCTGCCGAAATACCATAAGTATATCCTTTCTCTTCCCGGATATTAGACATCAGGCGACTACCGAAGTAACCTCCGAATACAGTCATCAATACCCGTAACTTCAGATAATCGGGATGCTCACGGGTGATAGTAGTATATCCCATTTTTACGGCACTTTGCATCGCATCTTCCCGTTCCGTAAAAATCCGTTTCTCTGGCACGGCAATATAAGGGAAATTTAATTTCGATGTCTGCAACTGATATTGCCCGAATGGAGAGCCGAACGTATCCTTCACCCGTCGAATAATATCTTCCGTCACCTTGCCGGAAAGAAAATAGAGCAATTGCCCGAATGATAATACCGTTCATAAAAATTACGAAGAACTTCGGGAGTGATAGCATGATAATCCTCCTCCACGACAATCTTCCCACATGGATGTTGTTCTCCGTAAAGAGACTGTAACAAACTACGATGTGCCAGAAAATCCACCTTGGAGGTATTGACCAGATATTGTTGGATATTAGTATCCAAAATCGTATGCAACTCCTTTTCCGGAAACAACGGCTCTTTAATCATCGACTCCACCACTTCCAACGTTTCCGCCACATATTTATTCAATGAATAAACAGTAATGTAAGCATAGTCCGAAGAACTGGATAATTCCAGCCATGAACCATAATAGTCCAGTTTTCCGGCAATTGTGGCAGCCGTATATTTCTTTGTGCCTTCACGCAGCATCCGGTTAGTAAACAATGCCTGCAATTTCTGCGACTGTTGCCAGCGTCCCCCACCGAAAAGTATATCCATGCGTACCACATCCTGCTCACCGGCATTGATTACAGTCAACGGAATACCATTAGGTAACGTAGTCCGGATAGGAGGAAGAATACGAAAATCTTTCAGGGTTTGTATTTCGGGTTGTATCTTACGATTCATATTATGACCTACTCTTCAAAAATTCTTCTGCACGTTCTAAATCCTGCGGTGTATCAATACCAATAGTTTCCACTTCGCTAATACCTACTTTAATTTATATCCGTTTTCCAACCAGCGAAGTTGTTCCAGAGACTCAGCCAGTTCCAAAGAAGATTGCGGCAAGGCAGTTATTTCCTTCAATACGTCCGTGCGGTAAGCGTACAGACCAATATGCTTATAGTAAGTATGCCCTTTCAGCCAGTCCTGCTTTTCAGTATTACGCTGATAAGGAATAATGGAACGGCTGAAGTACAGTGCATTCCAGTTCTTGTTAACCACCACTTTCGGAGAGTTCACATTTTCCAAAACGGCAAACGGTTCATCGGCAGTGAAAGGTTTTACCAATGTGGCAATCTGTGTAGTCGGGTCTTCAAAACAAATTTTTACAGCATTAAGTTGTGAAGGCTGGATAAAAGGCTCATCACCTTGTATATTGACAACAACATCAAAATCACCTCCGATCTTAGTACAAGCTTCGTAACAACGGTCCGTACCACTTTTATGATCAATAGACGTCATTACCACTTTCCCTCCAAATGCTTTCACTGCAGCTTCGATCCGCTCATCGTCCGTAGCAACATAGGCATCGTCAAGTACCCCTGCTACCTGTTCATACACACGTTGTATCACTGTTTTTCCGCCCTAAGATAGCCAATGGTTTCGCAGGGAAACGAGTGGATGCATAACGGGCAGGTATAATTCCCAGAAATTTCATATCTGATTTTATTTTAATTCTTCTAATCCTTTCACGATGTACTCCCTTTTCAGATCCTCCGGCTTCAACACCCGATCGTCAAAAGAGAGTAAATCAATATCCAGACAAACTTTTTCTTCTTTCTTATCTTCCGGACGACGACCGGCACATTTCTCGATAGCTTTCAATTCCTTCTTCACTTTTTCTTCTTCCGCTTCGGAGAAAAACAGTGCCACTTGATTGGAGAACAACGCCGGACTCCGGAAAAACAAAGGTTGTGTTTCCCGTTCGGTCGTGAAACGAATGGAAGGAAACAAATCCGCTAATCTCTTTCGTGCTAAAAGCAGATTCTCCTTCCGGTTGTAGTTACTTCCAATGCAAATAATACACTTGTGCATAAGAAGCTGATTCTTAATTAAACAGATCGTCCAATCCGGTTTCTTCAAAGACTTCACCGTCCGACGCTTCCGAACCGGCACAAGGATCAAATCCCTCAGGGAGTTTGAACTTCTCCTGCTGATCATATCCTAAAGTCGGGTCATCATATACTTTTTTCATATATTTCGCCCAGATAGGCAATGCAGCAGCAGCGCCCTGTCCATAAGTCATCGAACCGAAGTGGATATCACGTTCATCACCTCCTACCCAACAGCCGGACACCAATGAAGGCGTGAAGCCCATAAACCAGCTATCCGAGTTATCGTTTGTCGTACCTGTCTTACCACCCATATCAGCCGTGATACCATAGCGGCGCACCCGTGCTCCCGTTCCTTCGTTGATAACCGCACGAAGCATCACGAGCATCTTATATACACTAGGAAACACTGATCCACCTCCTCCTATTTGTGGAGACAAATGTAAGAAATCACATTACCCTCATTATCTTCGATGCGGGTAACGAATAAAGGAGCCACCCTGATACCTTTGTTGGCAAAGGCTGTATATGCACTTACCATTTCACCGACGGAAATCTCACAAGGACCCAGACAGAGTGAAACCACCGGATCAATGGCCTTATTACGTACTCCGAAACTATGAATCAACCGAACCAGTTCATACGGATTCAATTTCCCCATCAAATAAGCCGAAATCCAATTGTCCGAATTGGCCAATCCCCATTTCAAAGTTACCATTTCACCATAACGTTTTTTATTAGCGTTACGCGGCGACCACGGTTCTCCTGTTTCCGTAATCAATGTCTGCTCTACATGACGTACCTGATCACAAGGAGAAAAATTATTTTCCATGGCAAGCGTATACAAATATGGTTTGATAGTAGAACCGACCTGACGGCGACCTACCATTGCCATATCATATTGGAAATATACATAATTCGGTCCGCCCACATAAGCCTTCACGTGCCCGTTCAACGGATCCATTGACATAAATCCGGTTCGCAGGAAAGACTTATAATAACGGATTGAATCCATGGGTGTCATAATCGTATCCTTAGCTCCCGTCCAAGAAAACACAGTCATTTCTTGCGGTGTATCAAAAGCCTTTCTGATTTCCTGCTCGGACGCTCCCGCTTCATTCATCAAACGATAACGGTCAGTTTGCTTCATTGCTTTTGTCAGCAATTCCTCTACAAGTTTTGCCGATATAGACCTCGCATACGGAGCATTCTTACTTCCCACTTTTTCTTTAAAGAATAATGGTTGCAAGAAGCTCAGATGTTCTTCTACCGCTTCTTCAGCATATTGTTGCATGTGCGAGTTAAGAGTTGTGTAGATTTTCAGTCCGTCAGTGTAGACATTATAATTTGTCCCGTCCTTCTTTTTATTCTTTGCACACCAACCGTATAGCGGATTTGTTTCCCAAGCAAGAGAATCCTCGTAGTATTTTTGCATCTGCCAGCCCCGATAGGTACTTTTGACAGGTTTCGGTGCCGTCATTACTCCACGAAGATATTCACGGAAATAAGTTGCCATTCCTTCCTTGTGGTCAACACGATTATAAGTCAATTTCAACGGGAGAGCTTTCAGGGAATCGCATTCTGCCTCAGTGATATAACCAGCCTTGCGCATTTGCTCAAGCACCACATTCCGGCGACCACGAGAACGCTCATTAAAGCGAACAGGGTTATAGAGTGACGGATTCTTACACATACCTACCAAAGTAGCAGCCTGTTCAACTTTCAGTTCCTTCGGTTCACATCCGAAATACGTGTGTGCAGCAGTTTTAATCCCCACAGCATTATTCAAGAAGTCGAACTTATTCAGATACATACTTAGGATTTCCTCTTTAGTATAATAACGTTCCAGTTTCACGGCAATCACCCATTCAATCGGCTTTTGGAAAAGGCGTTGAAGAGTATTACGTGCCACATTCTCAGTAAACAGCTGTTTTGCAAGCTGTTGAGACAAGGTACTACCCCCACCCGCATTTTTTTGAAACATCAGACCTCGTTTCACAAATGCACGAAACAACGCTTTGGCGTCAATTCCGGAATGCTCTACAAAGCGCACATCTTCCGTAGCGATTAAAGCATTGATAATATTAGGCGACAAATCCTTGTAGGCCGTATATACACGATTTTCTTTGCTGTACGACCAGGTTCCGAGCACCTTTCCGTCTTCAGAGAAAATTTCCGTTGCAAATTTATAATTTGGATTTTCCAGTTCCTCTACAGGGGGCATATAACCTATCCAACCTTTTGAAATAGAAACAAAGATAACAACGATAGCCAATACCACGACTGCCAATAAAATCCAAAGAGCTTTTATTATTTTTCGAATCATGTTTATTCTTACTTAAAAAGATGCTTAAATTAAGATGCAAAGGTAGATAAAATCCGGAACGCAACCAACGAGTTTGATTATTATTTCAGTTTTGTTAAATACCTTAAGGCTAAATATGCCTAACTCGTGATTGAGAAGTGATTAACAATAATTTGTATAAACGCAAAACAGGCGGGATTTTTCCCGCCTGTCATTCATACCTAATTATATCTTCTAAGATACCAATTACATTGTTGCCGCCTGTACACCGATCACTCCGGCAATTGCACCGGCAACAGCAATAATCACTTTCAAAATCATGCTCCAAGTTTTTTTCATAGATTTTCTACTTTTCAAATTAAACATTTAAAAATACTATTAACTGTCAATTAGCAGACATCAATTAAACAGACGGATCAGGTGTTACTCCACCTCCTCCTTCTCCACCACCTTCACCCGGATTTTCCGGGTCTTCGGGAGATACGACCACGCTGTTCTTCTTCAGATATTCATCCAGACTGATCAGGTCCAGCTTTTCATCTTCACGGGTCGCAGATTTTGTGATACGCAACTCTTTATTTGCCTGAAAGAAAATACGGACACTCTCCACACTCTTGGCTGTAATATCCTTTGCCAGATCTGCACCTTTCGAACGGGCAGCCAACATAAATACACCCAGGCCTTCGATATTCACCGACTTACCTTCCAGCAACTGTTCCTTCATCTTATCCACGAAGTTCTGAATCACACTCTTGATATCACCGACAGAAAGCGAAGAACGATCCCTCATTTTCTCTGCAAGATATTTCAAACTGACAGACTGTCCCAAGGTAATCAGATGCGGATAAAATCTCTTAGGAGAATTGGGAACACGCGGATCCGTTGGCCGCGTAACGACTTTGTAAATTACACTCATACTACGTTTTTTTAAGATTCAAATTCAAGTTATTTTATTCACATTTCGTTGATCAACGATGCAAAGGTGCAGTTTTTATTTCGTATAGAAAAGGAAAAAGCCCCTGTCGGAGCTCTTTTTATTTAGGATAGATTATAAACAGCTATTAATCAATAAAATATATCAACGATCTTCCCAGACAGTTGATATACAAAGGAAATTCATACTGGCATTTACGCCAACATGAGGGCATCGGTCAAGTATGTACCGCTGTACTTTCCCCAACCGATAAGATGTAGGGATTCATGTATATAGCATGAATTAGGGGCCTACATATTTCATAAATCTAATAGGATATATTCACGATTGCCTCTTTAATACAGTCAACGATATAGCGAACATCATCATCTGATACATAAGGACCAGCAGGGAGACACATACCTACCTTGAAGAGATCTTCCTCGACTCCATTTGTGTAGACAGGTGCATCAGCATATGCAGGCTGTTTATGCATTGGCTTCCAAACTGGACGACACTCAACCTTCTTGCTGAGCATGAACACACGCATAGCCTCCACATTATCATTTGGCTGACAATCGGTAGTAGGAGACTCAACAGCATGAATAACACCTGCAGCACCACCAACAGCAGTCTTGATGACCTCCTTGTAAGCATTCTCCTGGCCTACGACCTTCACCTCCGGATCAAGCACCATGGTACAAAGCCAGTAGTTAGAATCATACTTTGGATCATTTGGTTGCTTATTGATGCGAATACCAGGAATGTCCTTCATCAAATCCTCATACAGAGCCTGAACGTGCTTATGGTGAGCAATGTGCTGATCGAGTACCGTCATTTGACCACGACCAATACCCGCGCATACATTTGACATACGATAGTTGAAACCGATAGCTGTATGCTGATAGTAAGGATATGCATCACGAGCCTGAGTAGCGTACCACATGATTGTGTTTGCATCCTCAGCATTACGACAAATCAAAGCACCACCACCTGAAGTAGTAATCATTTTGTTACCATTGAATGAGAGTACACCAAACTTACCGAAAGTACCAAGGATCTGACCGTTGTAAACGAGATCCCATACCCTCAGCAGCATCTTCGATAATAGGAATATCATACTTATTTGCAATCTCCATAATGCGATCAATCTGATATGGCATACCATAGAGCGCTACTGGGATGATTGCCTTTGGATATTTACCCGTCTTCTCCTTTCGATCGAGAATAGCCTTCTCAAGTAATTCAGGATCCATATTCCATGTATCCTTCTCAGATCCAATGAATACTGGTTTAGCACCAAGATATGTAATAGGGTGAGATGAAGCACAGAAGGTGAAGCTTTGTACACATACCTCATCGCCAGCTTTAACACCAGCAGCAATCAATGCCAAGTGAACGGCACCTGTTCCTGCTGAGAGACAAACAACCTTAGAATCTTTCAACTCAGGATTCAAATGCCAAGAAGCCTGAGTAGCTTCTGGCCAACGAGAATCACCATATACAGCACTCTCATTATTACCTGTCACGAACTTTCGGAGTTTATCTTCGAAAGCATTTACGTTCGGTCCCATTGGAACAACCCAATTAGTATCAAAAGCTTCCTTTACATACTTTTGCTCCCATCCCTCCTCACTCATATGAGCAAGACAGAGATAAATAGTTTTTCTTTCTGACATATTATTGTATAATATTTTAAAAATCAATTAGTTATTACCATTAAATGGATCCATAGTTACCCATTCACCACCTTCCTGATTTATATCATCACGAAATAGGACTTTCTTTATGGTTGTAAAGAACACACGAATATCCATCCACAAGCTGATGTGGCGAACGTAATATACATCCAGTTCAAACTTCTTTGACCAAGATATATTATTACGGCCATTCACCTGTGCCCAACCGCTCATACCAGGTGTCACATCATGACGATGGTGCTGTTCCTCATTATAAAGCGGTAGATATTGTACCAACAATGGTCGTGGGCCAATGAATGCCATATCGCCCTTCCAAAATATTAATCAACTGCGGTAACTCGTCAATTGAAGTTGATCGAACGAAAGCACCAATAGGTGTGATGCGATCTGCATCAGGCAACAAGTTACCATCTGCATCACGCTCGTCAGTCATAGTCTTAAATTTCAGAGCCTTGAAAATTTTCTCATTTTTTCCTGGACGATTTTGGGTAAAAAAAACTCCTGCGCCCTTATTCGCAAAATGCAATAAGATAACAGTAGTAATAAATATTGGTGACAACAAGATTAGTCCAATCAAAGCACCGAAGAAACTAATTGGTCTCTTCACGCATGTCATATAGAATTTCTGACTAGCAGTAAAATTTATTTCCATTATATCAATTCTATTAATTCATTTAATGCCTTAACTTTCATTTTTGGCAAATACTCCACACCTACAGATTCAAATGTCTGTTTGTGAATATTCTCACCATTATCGAGCAAGCAAACCGTATTCCACCCTAACTGATTTGGTGCAAAGAAATCCTTCTTTGGATTATCTCCAACATAAGTAAACTCAGCATTAGGGTATCGCTTCATGAAATACTCATAGTTTGCTAGCGATGGTTTCTCACTTCCGAATTCTTCTGATATAACAACATCATTATTATTTATCCATCGATTCAAGCCCAATGCATTGAATTTATTTCTTTGTTGAACTGATCGTCCATCAGAAATCAGCCCCAAAATGCAGCCATCTTCTTTCAAACGATTCAGTAAATCTGAAACTTCAGGAAGCAACTGCCAAGTAGGCTTAAAATTTCGATATATATCAAGATAATCTTTCACATGGATAGACAAACCAAGAAAGGAATTCAACTCGTCAAAAGTATTTTTACCTTCATGGTAAGCCCTAAGCATTTCCTTAAAAGATTTCGCCTCAAGTATATTCACCGAATCACTACAACCTTCACAATGGCGTGCAGCATATCTGGCAATCTCCTTGTAAGCTGATTCTAGATATTTTATCTCCTTGCTTAGCGTATCATCAAGATCGAAGCAAACAACTTTATACATTTAACTATAAAAACATTAAACCTCTACCTACGCGTAAACAGCATCATCGAAGCGCAACATCAACATATTATCTTTCCAATCATCAATGTAGGCAATTTTTCACCAAGGAAATACTCCTTGATTAACATCTCAGGATAATTACCACCAGCAGCATAGCTCTGAGGATAGCCTCCTC
>ENA-OQJF01000341-OQJF01000341.1-human-gut-metagenome-genome-assembly--contig:-NODE-341-length-12540-cov-8.001853_pt1 | contig 12540 bp, 10 predicted proteins | sample MGYA00242595_ERZ504761 | MGnify/ENA primary metagenome ERZ504761 (study PRJEB26092, sample SAMD00036367) | human gut metagenome | host: Homo sapiens | study: EMG produced TPA metagenomics assembly of...
CCGGAGTCGTTCATGCGTCGTCCGGCTATTTTTAATACGTTACTTTTGTACTCGTCAATCTTTCTTTTTGAGCAGAAAGTTCGTCTATGATTTTCTCTATCATAACTTTTTTCAAATAGACGTCAAAGCTTAAAGAGCAAATAAATGCAAAAAGACGAAGTTCTTTTTGATCGGCGTCATCTTCTATATTTGAAAAAGCAGAGAATGAACTTTCGTATGCTTCTTGAACGGATTCGGAAAGCGGCTTGATACGGGATTTTTCAAGCTTGCAAACTTCGGTATACAGTTCGGAGAGGCTAAGCGCCGCCTCGTCTGAAAAATATTTGTCCCGCAGAGGAGCAAGTACGGTTTCAATATCTTTGATAGAAAGAATGCTTTTAAAGTAGTAAATAAATATAAGAAGAAGTACATGTTCTTTAGAATATTTTTTCTTGACGGACGGAGGAAGAAGATTATTTTTTGAGTAGTTGTTTATCATTGTTTTTGTCAAAATCTTATCTTCGTCACGGCGTTTTGTTCCGGCAAGATGTTCGTCCATAAAAGTTGTTACCTGATCCATATATAAATCAATATTCGGTATTTCTTCCGGTTTGATGTAATCAATACGTTTTAAGTTTTCTGTTATGCTGTTTAACAGATCTGTCATGTCTATTTTCATAATATCACCTCGATATCCTTATTATATAGTAGTGAAAACTAGATGGCAAGCCTTTTCTAAACCTTTATTAACCGGGATTTCCCATCGTTGTTTTTGTATAAAAATGTAGTTATCAGCCGTTTTATCAGGAGTGCGCCTTGATAAATGATAACGATATGGAAGCGTTTGGCATGGGATAAATGAACGAAAAAGAAGGTTGACTTTAACGAAAATATGTTCGATAATAAGAACAATACACACTCGTTATTTGAACTAAATATTTTACGGGTAATTGAGAAAAAGAAAGATAAGGAGCATATAAATGGCTGTATATGATACGTTGAATAAACCTCAAAAGGAGGCTGTATTTCATACGGAAGGTCCGCTTTTGATCCTGGCGGGAGCGGGTTCGGGAAAAACAAGAGTTTTGACTCACAGAATTGCATACCTGATTGAGGAAAAGGGAGTGAATCCATGGAATATTCTTGCCATTACGTTTACAAATAAAGCGGCGGAAGAGATGCGTCAGAGAGTAGACAGCCTTGTCGGGATCGGAGCAGAGAGTATTTGGGTCAGTACGTTTCATTCCATGTGTGTACGGATCTTAAGAAGATACATAGATCGTCTCGGATATGACAACAGATTTACGATTTATGATACGGATGATCAGAAGACGCTGATGAAAGAAGTATGTCGTAAGACAGATATTGATACAAAGCGGTTTAAAGAAAGGATGCTTTTATCGGTAATTTCTTCTGCTAAAAACGAGATGATCCTTCCGGAAGAGTTTGAATTGAATGCCGGAGGAGATTTTGTACAGCTTAAGATCGCAAAAGTCTATAAAGAATATGAGGCGCAGATGCGGGCGAATAATGCGTTGGATTTTGACGATTTGCTTGTAAAGACAGTTCAGCTTCTGGAAACGCAGCCTGATGTGAGGGAGAATTATCAGGAACGTTTCAGATATATCATGGTTGACGAATATCAGGACACGAATACCGTACAGTTTCGGCTTGTCAGCCTGCTTGCGGGAAAGTATAGGAATTTGTGTGTAGTCGGCGATGACGACCAGTCGATCTATAAGTTCCGCGGAGCTAATATACGAAATATTTTGGATTTTGAAAAAGAATTTTCAGATGCAAAAGTAATTAAACTGGAACAGAACTACCGCTCTGTCGGGAATGTATTGGAAGTTGCGAATAGTGTGATCCGCAACAATAAAGGCAGAAAAGAAAAGACTCTTTGGACTGATAATGAAAAAGGGGAGAAGATCCGTCTGCGGCAGTTTGATACGGCATATGACGAAGCGCAGTTTATTGCAGAGGATATTAAGGACGAAACGGCACAGGGAGCAAATTACAGTGATCATGCAGTTTTATACCGAACGAACGCGCAGTCGCGTCTTCTTGAGGAAAAGTTTGTCGCGATGAATATTCCGTATAAGATTGTCGGAGGCATCAATTTTTATTCCCGAAGAGAGATTAAGGATGTTTTGTCATACTTAAAAACGATTGATAACGGAAAAGACGATCTGGCTGTGAGAAGGATTATTAATGTTCCGAAACGGGGGATCGGTTTGACAACGATTAATCGGATTCAGGAGTCGGCTGCTGCGAGAGGAATAGGGTTTTATGACGCCCTTTCAGCTCCGGACCTTATTCCCGGGATCGGACGCAGCGCATCGAAACTTGATTCATTTGCAGCTTTGATCGAATATTTTAAAGGAAGATCGGAAGAGAGCGGGGTGACAGATCTTCTGACGGAAGTGATCGAGAAGACAGGGTATACGGAAAGTCTGGAAGCGGATGATCCTGAGGAACTGGAAGCAAGAGTGCAGAATATAGACGAACTTGTCAGTAAGGCGGCCGTATATGAGGAAAGCTGCAGTGACAGAGGAGAAAGACCGACGCTGAGCGGTTTCCTTGAAGAGGTGGCTCTTGTCGCTGATATCGACAGCGTAGCGGAAGATCGGGATTACGTGATCCTTATGACTCTTCACAGTGCGAAAGGTCTGGAATTTCCACATGTATATCTTGCGGGAATGGAAGACGGATTGTTCCCAAGTTATATGTCGATCAGCGGAGATGATCCGGAAGAGTTGGAGGAGGAACGAAGACTTTGTTATGTGGGCGTGACCCGCGCTGAAGAAAAATTGACTCTTACCTGCGCGCGTATGCGTTTGGTCAGAGGTGAGAGACAATATAACAGTATGTCCCGTTTCATTAAAGAGATGCCTTCTGCATTGATTGATACAGGAAAGCGAGAAGGCGGTTTTTCTCAAAATGTTTCTTTGGGAGAGAAGAGGACGTATTCGTCCGAGGTCAGTGGATACAAAAGATCTGCGTATGCTCAGAAACCGGCATTTGCCGCGATCCAAAAGGGGAGCGGACTGATGGCGAAAAAGTCGGAGGGACTCTCTTACGGAGTCGGAGATCGTGTACGGCATGTAAAGTTTGGAGACGGCACGGTGACGGAGATTAAAGAGGGTGGAAGAGATTATGAGGTGACGGTGCAGTTTGATACTGCAGGAGTCAGAAAAATGTTTGCTTTGTTTGCAAAGCTTATAAAAATATAGATTGGAGGATAACATTGTGAAAATAGGTTCACATGTCGGAATGAGTGGTAAGGAGATGCTGCTTGGTTCTGCAAAAGAAGCAGTATCTTACGGGGCGGATACATTTATGTTTTATACGGGAGCGCCTCAAAATACGAGGCGGAAAGAAATCGAAGAATTAAATATCGATCCTGCATGGGAATATATGAAAGAGCACGGGATTCAAGAAATCATTGTTCATGCTCCGTATATTATTAATTTAGGCAATGCGGTAAAGCCGGAAACATTTTCTCTTGCGGTTGAGTTTCTCGCAAAGGAGATAGACCGTACGGTAAGCTGCAGAAGCCATACGTTGATTCTGCATCCGGGAGCCCATGTAGGAGAAGGAGTCAGCATAGGAACAGAGCAGATCATAAAAGGACTAAACGAAGTTCTTACGCAGGATATGGATTGTTGTGTGGCGTTAGAAACAATGGCGGGGAAAGGATCGGAGATCGGTCGTACGTTTGAAGAATTAGCCAGGATTTACGACGGGGTAAAATATAGCGATAAATTGAGAGTTTGTTTTGATACATGTCATACGAGCGACAGTGGGTATGATATTATTCATCATTTTGATGATGTGATAGAAGAGTTCGATCGTATTATAGGAAAAGATCAGATTGCCGTATTTCATATTAACGACAGTAAGAATGTTCCAGGCGCTGCAAAGGACAGGCATGAGAACATCGGATTCGGACATATCGGTTTTGAAGCGATCAATTATATCGTTCATCATGCGGACTTTAGGGATGTTCCGAAAATACTTGAGACGCCATATATACCATCTGTGGAAAATCCAAAGAAATCATATGCTCCTTATAAATATGAAATTGAGATGCTTCGGGCAGGGAAATTTGATCCTGATATGAAAGAACGGATTGTAAAAGAGCATGAAAAAAGCGTCTGAACGGAGTCGAACCGTCGCACATGCCTCCGGAGGGCATTGCTCTATCCACTGAGCTACAGACGCATCGTTGTGTTAAACAACTTTAATTATCCTAGCATAAAGTAAGCAAAATGTAAAGTGTTTTCAAGTTGTTTGTTGCCGTGAAAACTGATACATGTTAGAATAGCATTCATATGATAAAGAGTTTCTATATAAAGGAGTGTGGAAAAATTGAAAACAATGTTGGAATTGATCACAACGGAAATGGAAGCGGCTTTTGAAAAAGCCGGTTATGATAAAGAACTTGCAAAAGTAACTCTTTCAAATCGTCCCGATTTGTGCGAATATCAGTGCAACGGCGCGATGGCAGGAGCAAAGAAATATAAAAAAGCCCCGTTTATGATTGCGGAAGATGTGGCGGTATATTTAAAGGAAAGTTCTTATTTTGAGACGGTAGAAGTTGTAAAGCCGGGATTTATCAATCTGAAACTTGCTCCGCAAAGTGTTGCGGATTATTTAAATCAAATGTCAGAAACAGAAAAACTCGGAGTAGAAGAAGCGGAAGAACCAAAAACGATCATGATAGATTACGGCGGACCGAATGTTGCGAAACCGCTTCATGTAGGACATCTGCGTTCTGCAATTATCGGCGAAAGCGTAAAACGGATTACTCGTTTTAAAGGAAACAAAGTGATCGGTGATATTCATCTGGGAGACTGGGGATATCAGATGGGACTTATCATCACGGAATTAAAGAAACGCAAACCGGAGCTGCCGTATTTTGATGAAAATTTTACGGGAGAATATCCGGCGGAAGCTCCGTTTACGATCGGCGAACTGGAGGAGATATATCCGACAGCAAGTTCATATGCAAAAGAAGACGAAGAATACAGGAAAGAAGCGTTGCATGCGACATATTTGCTCCAGAACGGCCACAGAGGATACAGAGCGGTTTGGAATCACATCATGAATGTTTCGGTTACAGATCTTAAGAAAAATTATGAGAGACTGAATGTAGAATTTGATCTTTGGAAAGGCGAGGCGGACGCGCAGAAATATATACCTGATATGGTACAGATGTTAAAAGAAGAAGGCTATGCGCGTTACGACGAGGGCGCTCTTGTGGTCGATGTTCAGGAAGAGTCGGATAAAAAAGAAGTTCCTCCGTGTATGATCTTAAAGTCAGACGGAGCGGCGCTCTATGATACGACAGATCTTGCAACACTTGTACAAAGGGAAGAAGATTATCAGCCGGACGAAGTTATCTATGTAGTAGATAAACGTCAGGAACTTCACTTTACACAGGTGTTCCGCTGTGCAAAAAAGACGGGGATCGTGAGCCCGAATACAAGATTGGAATTTCTCGGATTCGGTACGATGAACGGGAAAGACGGAAAACCGTTCAAAACCCGTGAGGGCGGCGTTATGCGTCTTGAAAATCTGATCCGCGAAATTAACGATGAAATGTATAAGAAAATTATGGATAATCGTACAGTGGAGGAAGAAGAAGCGAAAAAGACGGCCCGCATAGTCGGACTTGCGGCAATTAAATATGGAGATCTGTCGAATCAGGCAGGCAAAGATTATATATTCGACGTAGACAGATTTACTTCATTTGAGGGAAATACAGGTCCGTATATTCTTTATACAATCGTGCGTATTAAGTCCATTTTGGCAAAGTATAAGGAAAACGGAGGAAGCGCAGAGAAACTTTCGATCCGTCCGTCGGGAAATGTATATGAGAAGGCGCTTATGCTTCAAGTCTTGAAGTTCAACGATGTGTTTGAGGCAGTATGCGAAGAGACTGCTCCGCATAAATTGTGCGCTTACATTTATGAGATCGCGAATGAATTTAATAAGTTTTATCATGAGACGAAGATCCTCTCCGAGGAAGACGAAGAGAAACGTTCCGGTTATATTGCGCTCCTCGGACTGACAAAGCGCGTGTTGGAGACGTGCATTGACCTGCTTGGATTTGAAGCGCCGGAAAGGATGTAATGGAAAAATGACGGAAAAACTGTTTTATAAAGACAGTCATCTTTCAAAGTTCGATGCAGAAGTTCTTTCGTGTGTCAGAGCAAAAAGGCAGCAGGTGAAGGATTCGTTTGGCAGGCTGGACGGAAAAGCAGGCGAATATTATGAAATAGAACTTGACAGGACAGCCTTTTTTCCGGAAGGCGGAGGTCAGTATGCCGATACGGGAGTGCTATATATGGCAGACGATGATACGTGCGGCTTGGATGAAACGGCTCGAAAGAAAGTTCAAGTGCTCGATGTCCGTGAAAGGAACGGGCGTATCTTTCATATAACGGACGGTTTCATTGAAGCCAAAACTGCGGTGAAAGGAAGTATCGACTGGGAAGAACGCTTTATGAAGATGCAGCAGCATACGGGAGAGCATATCGTTTCAGGGCTGATCCACGCCGCATACGGGTATAATAATGTCGGCTTCCATCTTGGCAGTGAGGACTGTACGATGGACTTTGACGGTGAGATCACAGAAGAGGAACTTCGCCGGATCGAGGCGGAGGCAAATAAAGCTGTGTGGAAAAACCTGAAAGTATTTACGCATTATCCGAAGAAGGAGGAACTGTCTCAGATAGAATATCGGAGTAAGATCGAGATCGAGGGTCAGGTACGTATTATAGAAATTCCGGGGTATGACTGCTGTGCCTGCTGTGCTCCTCATGTGACGTATACAGGAGAGATCGGACTGATCAAGCTGGTTCAAGCGCAGCGTTATAAGGGCGGAGTGCGGATCACTATGCTGTGCGGAGTCCGCGCGTTTTCGGATTATGTGAGAAAGGAAGCGCAGGCAAAAGAAATTTCCAGGCTTCTTTGTGCGAAAGAAAATGAGATTGCAGATGCGGTTGCGCATTTGGCAGAAGAGACGAATCAGCTGAAATATGAACTTGCAGAAAAAGAGCGGCGCCTAGTGAAAGCGTATGCGGACATGATTTCGGAAAGTAAAGATGCAGTTTGCATTTTTACGGAAGAATTCGGCGGTGATTCCATGCGTATGTTGATGAATTATGTTTTAGACGCAGGGCATTGTATTTGCGCAGTGTTCTTTGGAAATGAAAAAGACGGGTATCGATATGTGTTGGGAAGCCGTCAACAAGATGTACGTGAAATGGCGAAAGAGTTTAATAAAAGATTCGACGGACGCGGCGGCGGAAAACCCGAGATGGTTCAGGGAACAGTCCGAGGCGAGAAAGAAGCGATCGAGCGATGGCTGATGAAATATGAGTTTGTTTGTATATAGGAAACAGTGAATGGTAATAAATAAAGAAAAATGATACAAAACATTTGAAATGTTACAAAAATATTAAAAAGTGTTGAAAAAATGCGGGTGATTTGTTATTATTTATTCGATAGTGAATCGTAAAATAAGAAGAAAAACCTGCATTTTTTTGATTGGCATCTATTACAGTACAAGTTTCCGACAGATGTTTTTCATTTTTTTAATTAAGTTTGTTGAAAAGCGGACGGTTGTGTTGTATGATGCTGTTATGTGGGGAAATAGATAATAAAATGAGGAAAGGTGGCAGTATGAGATTAAAAAAGGTACATAGCACATTTCTGACGGCGGCTTTGGCTTGCTCATTAGCAGTGACGCCGGTGTTTGCAAATCCGGCAGAAGATGCGGAGAATTTGAAAAATCAGAAAACAGAAGCGGAAAGCGAGCTTTCTAATCTTCAGACGCAGTTTGATACATTGATCCAAAAGGCGAATGAACTGGAACTTAAGCTGATTAAGACAGGTGAGGCGATTATTCAGGCGCAGGCAGATCTGGAAGCTGCGGAAGAAAAAAAAGAAGAACAGTATGAGGCGATGAAAAAGCGGATTAAGTTTATGTACGAATCCGGAACAGGCAGCGCTACAGTCGAGAAAGTTATGACATCCGGCGATATGTCGAGCATGCTCAGTCAGGCAGAGTATTCGCAGAAGATGCATGAATATGATCGTGAACAACTGAAAGAATATACAAATACAGTAACAGAGATTGAAAATTTGCAGAAGACACTTGAAGAAGAGCAAAAGAATCTGGAAGCAACGGAAAAAGAGTACGAGGCTGAGCAGGCGACTCTGACCGAGACGATCAATTCTAAAAAAGATGAGATCACCAATTTGGACGGCATGATCCAGGAAGCTGCAAGAAAAGCCGAAGAGGAACGAAAAGCAGAGGAAGAACGCCGCAGACGGGAAGAGGAAGCAAAGAACAATGTGACTCCGGAACAGCCGGTGACACCTTCCAATCCGAATAACGGAAGTTCAGGCGGTTCAGGAGCGGCGCCGTACGATCCGGTAACGGGAAATGTTATTGTAGACCGTGCATATGGATGTATCGGACTCCCTTATGTGTGGGGAGCGACAGGACCGAACTCTTTTGACTGCTCGGGACTTGTAGGATATTGTCTGACAGGCGGTTATGGACGTGTAGGAACAACGTATACATTTATGGGATGGCCTCGCGTCAGTGATCCTCAGCCGGGCGATGTATGTACGAACTGGGATCATTGCGGTATTTACATTGGAAACGGTATGATGATCCATGCGCCTCAGCCGGGAGAGAATGTTAAGATAGGACCGGTACAGGCAGGAATGGTTTATGTTCGTCGCTAGGCGTACAAAGTCAGTCGGTAAGTTATGATAAGATGTATAAAATCAAGTGAATAATACATAGGTCGATCGCAGGAGTTGTGAATTTTACAGCTCCTGCTTTTTTTAATAGATTTCATTTTTAAGGATTGACAGAGAAAAAAGATAGGTGTATAGTAAAAGCATAACAATTAAATAAATGCTTAATTGTTGAAATAAAAAGATTTTAAAAGAAAAGAGGTATTTAATATGAAAAAGACTTATAAAATTGAAGTAGATTGTGCAAACTGTGCGAATCTGATGGAAGATGCGGCGAAAAAGACCGGCGGAGTAGAAGATGCGGTGGTGAATTTCATGACACAGAAAATGACTGTACAGTTCGAGGATGGGCGAGAGCCGAAGTCGGTTATGAAAGATGTGCTGAAAGCCTGCAAAAAAATAGAGCCGGATTGTGAAATTGAATTTTAAGAAACTTCTCAAAGATTGAATGAAAGTGGCTAAAAAGAAAAAGGAGCGCCCGATATGCTGATGGCAAAGGGCGCAGATTTATATACAACATATGAACGAATGAACATATGTGTATATTAAATAGCGAGGAGGATGCAAGGTGTAATGAGTAAAAACAGAAAAAAATGTTGACGAGGATCATGGCAGCGGCATTTGGTGTTATTCTATTGAATTTTGTACCTGTAACGGGAATTTTGCGGTTCACACTTTATTTAGCAGTATATTTAGTCATAGGATACGATATTTTGAAAAAGGCAGGCAGAGGTATTTTGAACCGGCGCATGTTTGACGAGAATTTTCTGATGGCAGTCGCAACAATCGGAGCTTTTGCTCTTGCCGTCTATTCAAAAAGCGGCGATTATAACGAGGCAATCGCGGTAATGTTGTTTTATCAGATCGGAGAGTTGTTCCAAAGTTATGCAGTCGGGAAAAGCCGCAGAAATATCAGTGCATTAATGGATATCCGACCGGATTATGCAAATGTAGAATGTGACGGGAAACTGGAAAAAAGAGATCCTGATGAAGTCGGAATAGGAAGTATCATCGTAGTACAGCCGGGTGAAAAAGTTCCGCTTGATGGGATTGTCGTCGAAGGAAGCTCCAGTTTAAATACAAGCGCTTTGACAGGAGAAAGCCTTCCGCGTGATGTGCGTCAGGGAGAAGAGGTGATCAGCGGCTGTATTAATATGACGGGAGTACTGAAAGTTCGGACTACGAAACAGTTTGAAGAATCAACGGTGTCTAAGATTTTGGAACTTGTGGAAAATTCCGGTTCCAGGAAATCAAAATCCGAACATTTTATCTCCAAATTCGCCAAAGTGTATACTCCGGCAGTTTGCTACGGGGCATTGGCGCTGGCACTCTTGCCTCCGGTAATAGAGATGGTCTTTCTCGGACAGGCGGCTCAGTGGGGCGTGTGGATTTACAGAGCTCTTACATTCCTTGTGATTAGTTGTCCCTGTGCACTTGTGATCAGTATTCCTCTTAGCTTTTTTGCGGGAATCGGCGGGGCAAGCAAAGCAGGAGTGTTGATCAAAGGCTCTAATTATATGGAAACATTGTCTCAGACAAAATATGTTATGTTTGACAAAACAGGAACTTTAACAAAAGGCGCTTTTGAAGTAAGCGCGGTTCATCACAATGAACTGGAAGAAGAAAAATTATTAGAATATGCGGCGCTTGCAGAATGTGCGTCATCACATCCGATCAGCAAAAGTCTGCAAAAAGCATACGGAAAGGAAATTGACAGAAACAGGGTTTCGGATATCCGGGAAATCAGCGGTCATGGGATTACAGCCGTCGTGGACGGTCATGAAGTTGCGGCAGGTAACGACAAGCTGATGAAAAAACTCGGTTTGAAGTATCATGAATGCCATACGGCAGGTACGATCATCCATATGGCGATTGATAAAAAGTATGCAGGGCATATCGTGATTTCCGATGTTGTGAAAGAACATTCCAAAGAAGCGGTTGCGGAATTGAAAAAAGCAGGGATCAAAAAAACAGTCATGCTTACCGGGGATTCGCGGAAAGCTGCCGAGCAGACGGCAAAAACTTTGGGAATCGATCAAGTGTACAGTGAACTGCTCCCCGGAGATAAAGTACAAAAAGTAGAAGAACTGCTCTTGGAAAAAGAAGGAAAAGAAAAGCTTGTATTCGTAGGTGACGGCATTAATGACGCACCGGTACTGACTCGGGCGGATATCGGAATTGCAATGGGGGCAATGGGATCGGACGCGGCAATCGAAGCGGCAGATGTAGTGTTGATGGACGATGATCCGTTAAAGATTTCCAAAGCGATTAAAATCTCTCAAAAATGTCTGAGAATCGTATATCAAAACATTATATTTGCTTTGGCAATTAAATTTGCCTGTCTTGGACTTGGCGCTCTTGGAATTGCAAATATGTGGTTTGCGATCTTTGCCGACGTAGGGGTTATGATCATTGCGGTCTTAAATGCAGTCAGGGCGCTTAGAGTTCAAAATCTATAGATCTGAGTTAAATTTTGATTTATACGTCTTTGTTTATGCAGGAAATATCCATGATCTTTTCGATCATATGATGAAGCGTTTGTGTTTTTTTCGAGTCGACGGCACGGTAATATGTTTCTTTTCCGTCCCTGCGGGATTCGATCAGACCGCTTGAACGAAGCAGACGTAAATGATGCGCGACGGCAGGACTGCTCATTTCCATCATAGAAGCGATGTTGATAACACATTCTTCGCAGTGGCACAAGATCCAGAAGATGCGGATGCGGGTAGGATCGCTTAGTTGTTTAAATATATCTGCGGTCGTCTGAAACTCTTCAATATTCGGTAAATGACTCATTAACTGAGACATTGACTGATTGTGCCGATGGGGCAATGTATAATGTTCCATAAGAAAACTCCTTTCGGACATAGTTTGTATAATATATTTTTTGGAAATCGGAAAACCCGGCGTCTCTGTGCGCCGGGTTTTTCAGCGATCATAAAAAACTGCCCTTTTTAATATTATAAATTTTTAGGTACGATCTCCAGCCAATATCCGTCAGGATCGGAAATGAAATAAATCCCCATCCCCGGATTCTCAAAACAGATGCATTCCATCTCTTTGTGTTTTTCGTGTGCCGCATCAAAATCATCGGTTTCAAATGCAAGATGGATCTCGTTATCTCCCAAATTGTAAGGGCGGTCCATATCCCGAAGCCATGTCAGTTCGAGTTTGTGAGGAGTTGTCGAGTCACCGAGATAAACAAGTTTGAAGCTGCCGTCGTCAGCCTCTTTTGTACGTGTGACAGTAAGACCGAGAGCTTCTTTATAAAATCGCAAAGATGCATCCAGATCGTAGACATTTAAGTTGTTGTGGGCAAAAGTAAAGTTCATAATGCTCCTCCTTATCATTTAATCATAGTTTTTGATATTACATTCATAAAGACAGTTCCGATAATATAAATACGGAAAAGTTATTTTTATGTACGGTGTATACCGATTCAGCTTAGTATAACACAAAATGTTGTCACAGAGTGTATATTTGTGGTAAAATATAAAGGATTTTTACAGAGAGGTAAAAGACGATGGAACGAGGTTTGATTCATATTTATTGTGGAGACGGCAAAGGAAAGACGTCCTCAGCCGTCGGGGACAGCCGGCGTATCGACCTCAAAGCGTTGCTGCCGGGCATGAAAAACTGTGACCTCACAGTCGGGGAAAACGGGCGAGCTGTCCTGCAGGCGGACAACGGCAGCGTTCAGGTATCACGGGAACTGGCCTCTGCCGAGTTAAGCCGCCTGTCGGTGACGCTGAACGACAGTTCTCTTTCGGAGGAAGCCAA
>ENA-OQJF01000342-OQJF01000342.1-human-gut-metagenome-genome-assembly--contig:-NODE-342-length-12537-cov-2.223691_pt1 | contig 12537 bp, 7 predicted proteins | sample MGYA00242595_ERZ504761 | MGnify/ENA primary metagenome ERZ504761 (study PRJEB26092, sample SAMD00036367) | human gut metagenome | host: Homo sapiens | study: EMG produced TPA metagenomics assembly of...
ACACCCTAACGAGATGAGCTCAGGCCGCCAGAAGAGAGGGTAGACCGGCGTGCCTTGGGCCTATCGACAAGTGACGGGCCCTTAGTCCTGGAACAGTGCCGTGGACAGGTAGCGCTCGCCGGTGTCGGCAAGCAGGGCCACGATGGTCTTACCCTCGTTCTCGGGACGCTTGGCCAGTTGCAGTGCGGCCCACACGGCGGCACCGGACGAAATGCCCACGAGCACGCCCTCCTTGTGGCCCACGGCGCGGCCGGTGGCAAAGGCGTCGTCGTTCTCGACGGGGAGTGATCTCGTCGTAGACCTGGGTGTCGAGGACGTCGGGCACAAAGCCGGCGCCGATGCCCTGGATCTTGTGCGGACCAGCCTGGCCCTTAGAGAGCACCGGGGAGGTGGCGGGCTCGACGGCGACGACCTTAATCTCGGGGTTCTGCTCCTTAAGGAACTCACCCACGCCGGTCACGGTGCCGCCGGTTCCAACGCCGGCGACGAAGATGTCGACCTCGCCGTCGGTGTCATCCCAGATCTCGGGGCCGGTCGTGGCCTTGTGGATGGCGGGGTTGGCGGGGTTCACAAACTGGCCGGCGATGATGCTGTTTGGCGTCTCCTTCTGCAGTTCCTCGGCCTTGGCGATGGCGCCCTTCATGCCCTTGGAACCGTCGGTGAGCACGAGCTGTGCGCCATATGCCTGCATAAGCTTGCGGCGTTCGACGGACATAGTCTCGGGCATGGTGATGATCACCTTGTAGCCGCGAGCCGCCGCCACCGAGGCGATGCCGACGCCGGTGTTGCCGCTCGTGGGCTCGATGATGGTGTAGCCGCCGCCGCGCACGAGCTTGCCGGCCTTCTCGGCCTCGTCGATCATGTTCTTGGCGACGCGGTCTTTGACGGACCCGGCGGGGTTGAAGTATTCCAGCTTGACGAGCACGCGGGCCTTGAGGTCCTCATCGGCCTCAAAGTGAGTGAGCTCCAGGAGCGGGGTGTGGCCGATAAGCTGATCGATGGACGTGTAAACCTTGCTCATGATGAACCTCCAAAGTGTTCAAATGACTGGATACCGTGTGGTTTTACGGTGTGTGTAGCAACGAAACCCACAAACCTTATAGGTTGTTCGTTTTGCTGTTGGCAAGCATAGTAGACAGTAAAGCCTAGTAACGCAATAGGAAATAGAAGATTATTACGAGTCGATTAACCATCTTGACCGGAACGGGTATTTTCAAAACCAATATTTCGGCTAGAATTTCTACGGACTAAATGACCGAAAGGCAGCACTATACATGTTGGTTTCTACTAAGGGCAGATATGCCCTGCGCGTTATGGTCGACCTGGCCGAGCACCAGGCGGCCGGTCGCATCCCGCTCAAAGAGATCGCGGCGCGACAGGGGATTTCCGAGAAATATCTCGAGAACATTTTGGCTACGCTCGTGCGCGCCAACATGCTCTCGGGCATGCGCGGCAAGGGCGGCGGCTATGTGCTCACGCGCCCGCCCGAGCAATACACGGTGGGCGAGATCTTGCGCCTGACCGAGGGCAGTCTGGCGCCGGTCGCCTGCCTGGATGGCGACTGCAAGGGCTGCTCGCGTTCGGATGAGTGTCCCACGCTCGACGTGTGGAAGAACCTGGACAAGCTCATCAACGACTACCTCGACGGTGTGACGCTCGATCAACTTGTCGCTCCCAACCATGGCTACGACTACGTCATCTAACCCACACCTGCATTTGGGGACGGGGTGGAAATGGTAGATTTTCTCGCCCTTTGAGACTTGGCAAATAAGAAGGCCGCCCATTTTTGCGATGGGCGGCCTTCGTTTTGGGCTGTTGAGACGGACACGGCCGGAATGGCCGTTTTATTCCTCGGCGATGCTGTCGAGGATGCTGCGCGTGATGGACACCAGGATGCTGCCCATAAAGGCCGATCCAAAGCTGGCGATGGAGATGCCGACGCCCAGCAGGTTGACCGACAGGTAACTCGCGAGCTCAAGCATAAAGCTGTTGACTACGAGCTGAAAAACACCAAGCGTAATAATAGTGAGCGGCAGTGAGATGACGGTCAGGAACGGCTTGACGAGCGAATCGACAATGTTCAGGAACAGTCTCACAAAGGCAAAGCAGACCCAGGTCTCGGCAAAGCCGAAGGGTTGGATACCGGGGACGAGGAACGTGGCGATCGCGATGGCGATCGAGGTGAAGAGCCAGTTAAGCATAAAGCGCATGGCGTGAATCCTTTCTTGCGCCGGGGTTGCTGGCGTCGCGTGAAGCGGCTTGCGGCGGCGACCTGGATGGTTGCGCGGGCGCGCCGCGGTGTTTGGGCGCCCATTGTCTCAAATATTCGTGGAGCTTACGTGCGCATACGGTTTCTAAACGGCGTTCGTCCTGAAAAACGCGCCGCTGGCAGAGAGTCTTGTCGCTTTAGTTTGGTGGTGTGCTACACTGCTACGGGCAAAAGCCACAGGCGTTGCCCTATTGCATAGAACGGGTGAACGATGCCCGATGTCAGTATCAACTTCGATGCCTTTTGGCGGGTTTGGCGGTGATCGATGAATATCGAGAACATGTTTGACAAGCCTGATGTCAAGCAGCTGGTCCACGCATTTAGCCTTTTGGACGACGAGAAGGATATCCAAGCGTTTTTGACCGATATCTGCACGCCGCGCGAGATTTGCGACCTTTCTCAGCGTTTGCAGGTTGCGCGCTATTTGGACGAGGGCGAGCCTTATGTTGAGGTTCAGGCCCGTACCGGCGCTTCGTCCACCACGGTGAGCCGCGTTTCAAAGGCGCTGAACGGCGAGTACGGTGGCTACCGCAAGATCCTCATTAAGTTGGAGGATGGCGAGTAGGCCAGCGACAACATTGAATTACGAAGAACCGTCCCTCCGGGGGCGGTTTTTATATGCCTGCAATCGGCTGGTGCGTTGGGTTCAGGTTGCTTTGTACCAAAAGATGGAACTGCGGTGGCAATGTGTCCGCTTGGGCGGGTAGGATGGATGCATTGATTATTGCGAACGGTTTGAGCGGAGGACCATGCCTGTTCGAATCTATACCACCAATGCCGGCACGGATTTGAGCGATGCCGAGTCGGCGCTGCTTGCCGACCTTATTGCCCGTCACGGGCGTGCCGTGTTGCTGGCACCAACGTTTGCCGAGCTCGATCTGTGCCGTCATGATGCGGCGGAAGCCGGCATTTCGCTGGGTATCGACTACAAGACACCCGCATCGTGGCTTCGCTCGCTTTGGGAGCTTTTGGGCGACGGGCGCGGTTTCGTCGACAACCTGCAACGTCAGATGCTGTTTTCGGATATGATTGCCCGCCGCGACGATGCCGACCTGCAGCCGCTTTCGCGTAGCCAGGGCACGGTGCGCATGCTCGCGCGCATGGCCCGCGATGTGCTGCCGGGTGTGGCGGGGACGACGGCCGAGCGATGCGGTGGCAACAATTGCCAGCCTGAGCCAAAAAGCGATGCCGAGGCTCGTGTGTTTGAGCTTTTGCGTGCCTACGCGGGCGGTTTGGACCGTCGAGATATGGTCGAGCCCTGCGAGGCAGCCGACATTATGGCCGGTGCCCTGGCCGATAGCCTGCCGGCGTGCGCCCGCGCCGTATGCGTGCGCGGTACCACGTCGTTTACGCACGGTCTACTCGAGCTGCTGTCTGCCGTGGCGAACAATGGGGGAGAGGTCGTCGTGCTGCTTGCCCGCGAGCAGGCGGCGATGCGCGAGGAGCTTGCCACGGCATTTGATGCCCGCGGTGTGCTGTTTGAGATCGCGCCGCTGGGGGAGGACGCCGTCGCGTCTGATGTCGCTTGCGGGGCCGCCGCTCAGCCTGCCTTTATTGAGGTCGCCGGCCCCCATGCCCGTGCTCATGTCTATGCGGACGCCATCGATAAGTTGGTGAAAGCGCACAAGGAGTCCAAGGCCGATAAAGCTACTGCAACGCCCGCCGACCCCGTGCGCGTGCTCGTCGTTTCTGCCCGGGCACCCCAGCTGTTCGGCGAGCTCGCCGCCCGTTTGGCGGCGCGTCACATTGCGGCCGAGACGACTGAGTTCACGGCGTTTTCCCAGTCCATCGCGGGCAGGCAGTTTACGGCGCTCGCCAACCTGATCGAGCGTATGAAAGCCGCCGACGAGGGCACCGCTTCCAAGACTGAGTGGTGGCCCGCGCCGGAGCTTACCGACTGGATCTACAGTCCGCTTTCGGGCGCTGATGCCGTCAATGCCCGCACCTTCGATAAGAATATGCGTCTCTCGCGCAGCAAGACTACCGCGGGCGTCAAGAGCCTGCTGCAGAGCGTTCAGGGCCAGGTGAGGGGCGCGCGCAAGGCGACGAGCGACGATAACTGGTTTAAGAACGTACCGTGTGTGGTCTCGGACGTGTTCCAGGCGCTGTGGCGTGACAAGCCCGTGACGGCGCTTAAGGCCATGCTTGCCGTTGCCGAGGCGTTGCCCGATCGCGCTCTAGGCGGCCTTGACGGCCAGGCCCGTCGCCAGGCAGAGACGGCTTTGCTGCGCCATGCCATCGACATCCTTATGAACGATGCTCGCGCGCTCGACGTGTCGCAGGCTGCGACCGTGCCGGTTCTCGACGGCGTTCGAACCAAGGTGGACAAGCGCAGTACCGCCTACGATTACGAGACCTATGAGGTCGATCGCACACCACGAGCACAAGTGCGCTTCGCGTCGCTTGCCGATGCGTCGGTTCTTCGCCCTGGCAGCTACGATGCCGTGCTGTTTGCCGATGTCGACCTGGACAGCTATCCGCTTTCGCACGAAGAGGGCCCGCTTGCCACGTTGACAGCCGAGCTGCGCCGCGACGGCGTGTCTTTGGAGCCCGCTGCCCTGCTGCGCGTGCGCTTTGGCCGTGCGATGCAGGCGGCGAGCGGTCCGGTCGCGCTCGCCCGTGTGACGCACGATCGCCAGGCACGCGAGTGCTACCCGGCAGCCGTATGGACCGAGCTGTGGGCACATGCCGAGGCCGCTGGCGCTGCCAAGCCCATGCGCGTGGGCGAGGGCGATATCATCGCCGACTTTGATCCCGCTGCAGGCGAAGGTCTTAGGCGCGAGCGCGTGACCTGCGATGCTCCTCAGCATCTGAGCGATGAAGCCATTCCGTATCTGGTCCTGCGCCGTCGCGATGGCGAGGGTGAGGACGCGCCGCTCGTGCCGCGCCTGACGTCTGCCTCGCAGATCGAGGCCTATTCGACCTGCCCGCTATGCTGGTTCGTCTCGTACCGCGTGAAGCCCCAGTCGATCGACGCAGGCTTTGGCAATATGGAGAAGGGCAACTTTGTCCACGACGTGCTGGAACACCTGCACGCCCGTCTGCCCCAGGAGGGCATGGAGCGCGTGACGCCCGAGAACCTGCCACGTGCTCAGGAGCTGCTGCGCGAGGTCTTTGACGAGACCTTGGCCGAGCATGCCTCCAAGCGTGGCAACGAGGGCCCGCTGGTGCCGCTCTCTGCGGTGGAGGAGCGCCAGGTGGCCGAGATCTTGCCGCAGCTGGAGGGTGTGCTTGCCTACGAGTCCGAGGCACTTGCCCCCTTTGCCCCGCGCTACCTGGAGTTCGCCTTCAACGAGCTCAAGGTCGAGTATGCCGGTTGGCCGCTTGGCGGGCGCATCGATCGCGTGGACGTGGACGCCGAGAATCGTGCCGTGGTGATCGACTACAAGCATCGCACGGGGCGTTGAGGAGTTTAAGCTCGCCGACCCTACGGTGCGCGAACGAGGAATCGGGCACGGCGCCCATCGACGATCCACGCTGGTTGCCACCACATACCCAAACGCTCATCTACGCCCAGGCCATGCGCCGGGCGCTGGATTTGGACACCCGCGCGGCGCTCTACTTTTCGACCAAGGGTGGCAAGCCGGCGTTGCGCGGTGCTGCGAGCGCCGAGCTGCTCGAGGAAGAGCGCGGCGACGGTCGCATCCCGGGCCTTAAGAAAGGTTTCCCCGGCGAGGGTGGCAGCATGGACTTCGACGCCCTGCTCGATCGCGTTGAGGCTGGCATCGCCGAGCGCCTGCGCGAGCTCGAGGCAGGCAACGTTGCCGCCATCGACCCGACGTCGGCTCAGGCCGCGCATGCGCGCTGCTCGTATAACCACGAAGGAACGTTTGTAAGGAGGGACGTGTAGACCATGGATCTTTCGACTTTGATGCCGCAACAGCTGCAGATTGTCAAAACGCTCGACCGTCCGCTGTTTGTCTCGGCGGGCGCCGGTTCGGGCAAGACCTTTACCCTCACGCGCCGCATCGTCTACGCGCTCTCGCCCGAATCAGGTCCGTTCGTTGAGCATCTGGACCAGGTGCTCGCCATTACCTTTACCAAAGATGCCGCGGCCGAGATTCGCGACCGCGTGCGCCGTGCGCTTATCGACGAGGGCATGGACGAGGAAGCACTGACCGTCGACGACGCGTGGATCTCGACCATTCACGGCATGTGCTCGCGTATCCTGCGCGCGCATGCGCTGGAGCTGGGTATCGACCCCGAGTTCACGGTGCTCACCGATACCGACGAACTTATGGACCAAGCTGTTGAGCATGTGTTGGCCCGCGCGACGGCGCCCGATGCCGCCCCCGAGCTCGCGGCATCGCTCAAGGCCCTCTATGCCTGGTATCCCATGGCGGGCGAGGGCGGCCCCTTTGGCACCGGCACGACCATCAAGGGCCTGGTGCGCGACCTGCTGGAGCTGTCGAGCCAGTTGCCGGGCGGTATGGACGACGTGTGCGTGGCGCGCGGCCAGGCCGATACCTCGGCACTTGCCGATGCCTATCGTGCGGCGCTGGGCGCAAGCAAGGCCGCGACCGAGAAGGCGCAGACGGCGCTCGATGCCATCGACGCGTTCGAGGCGAGCGGCAAGACCATGGCCGATGCGGCGCGACTCATGATGTCGTGCACCATGCCGCGCGCGAGCAAGGCGTTCCCCAAGGAGCAGGTCGAGCTGCTCAAGGCGGAGGCTGCCGATGCATTTATCAATATCGTGCTTGCCTGCGGTGGCCCGGCGCTCGATGCGCTGGTGGGCTTGGCCCGCTCTGTAGAGGCTGAGTACCGCGCGCTGAAGGCTGCCCAGTCTGCCCTCGACAACAACGACCTGCTGCGCATGGCCTACGAGGCCCTGCGCGATTACCCGGCCATCCGAGTGGCATACGAGAGCCGCTTTAAGATGGTCATGATCGACGAGTTCCAGGATACCGACCAGATGCAGGTCGATCTGATCTGCTACCTGACGGGTGCGGGGGAGCGCGCGCTGTGCACCGTGGGCGATGCACAGCAGTCGATCTATCGCTTCCGCGGCGCCGAGGTCGAGGTGTTCCGTCGCCAGGAGCGCAAGGTAGGCGCTTCGGGCGCGGCGGCAGCTGCCAGCACCCCGGGCGCCGTCCTCGCTTCGTCCGAGGTGTCGGCCTCGTCCGGGGCACCGGCCGGTGAACTCGTCAAGCTCGTGCGCAACTTCCGCAGCCATGACGAGGTGCTGCGTTACGTGGCGCGCGTCTTCGATGGCGATGACGGCGGCCTGATGCAGGGCTTTTTGGATCTTGAGGCGAGCGACGGCCGCAAGGACACGCTGGTGGCAGACGCCTCGCGTCGCCAGGCCCTCTTTGTTGCCGGCGGCAGTACGCAGGAGCGCACACAGGCCAAGGCCCGTGCGATCGCCGAGCGCTTCCGCGCGCTTGCCGATGCCGGCCAGCCCCAGGGCGGCATGGTGCTGCTGCTGGGCCGCATGACCAACGCCGACGTCTACGCCCAGGCCTTCCGCGACCAGGGGCTCGACTGCGTCATCGCGGGCGGCTCGGTCTTTGCCCAAGCAGCCGAGGTGCAGACGGTGCGCGCCCTGGTTTGTGCGCTCGCCAATCCGGCCGATACGGCGCAGGGCCTTATGCCGCTGCTCGCCTCGCCGATGTTTGCACTCGGCGCCCAGGAGTTCCTGGCGCTGGCGACCAAACTCGACGATCAGACGGGCGAGACGTCGCGCCGCAACATCGATGCGGGCATCATGAGCGATTCCGATGTGCCGGGTTTGCAAGACTTGCCGCTCGTGACGCGCGCCCGCGAGGTGCTGCGGTATGCGCTTCGTCGCGTTGGCCGCGATTCGTTCGCCGCCATCGCGCGCGACGTGGTCAACGCCTCCGGCTGGTTTGTACGTCTGGCACAGCGTGGTCCCGAGGGCAAGGCCATTGCCGCCAACGTGCTCAAGGCGCTCGATGCCGTGGCCGAGGCAGAGGCCGAGCTCGGCAATTCTCCGCGCTCCATCGCGCTCGCCTTCGACCGCTTCTTGGCGGGCAAGGAGGCCCCGGGCGCCCTCAACGAGGAGGGCGACGGCGCGGTGCGCATCATGACCGTGCATGCGTCCAAGGGCCTGGAGTATCCGGTCGTGGCGGTTGCCGAGTGTTTTGGCGTGCGTAAGTCCTCGGGTGCGGCACAGATGGGCCGCGTCGAGGGCGGAGCACAGGTCGTGGCACTGCCGGCGCGCTTCGACGGCGTTAAGCTCGCCGACGGTACCTTTGTGAAGGGCGACGACGTCAAAAAGCAGTTTGAGCATGCGTTTAAGGGCAAGGGCACGTCGCTGTGGCTGCCGCCGGAGCTCATGGAGGACGTCTGTGCGACGGGTTCTCCCGCCGAGGCATTTGCTCGCCTGCGCAACGACGACCTGCAGCTTTCGCTCGAGGAGCGGGCCCGCTTGCTCTATGTTGCCATGACGCGTGCGCGCGAGCTGGTGATCTTGGCGATGGATACCGGCGTGAGCCGTGGCAAGGTGACGGCGCCGACCTTCGACGTTGAGACCGATCTGACCTACGATGTGCTGCGCCGTATTTTGCCGACCGACGCTCTGGACATGCCGCAGCTCGATGCCGACCGCCTGGTGTTCGACAACTCCCAGCCGGGCGACTACGAGCTCATTTCGCTCGCGGGCTTTACCTTTGGCGAGCAGGCGTTTGAGGCCAACGCTTCGCTGGATGCCGAGGGCAGGCTTGTTCGTGGCGATGCCGATACAGATGCTGCCGACGATTCGGCCAGTACAATCGTCCCCGGTCCTGCCGACCCCAAGCCCGATTCGTTTGAGCTCGTGTATCCCCAGGCAGTGGGCGTGCGCATGGGCATCTGTCCGTTCCCGGTGCGTGACTCGTATAGCTACTCGTCAATTGCCGTGGCGCTGCATGCCGAGTCCGAGGACCGTGCCGCCGAGGCGCTTGTTCCCATGGACGAGTCCGGCGATGATGCGGAGTCGGATGGCTCGGAGATGGCCGATGCGGACGTGGCTGCTGTCGAGCCCGCCGGCAACCCCATGGCGCTGGGCTCGGCCTTCCACGCCGCTTGCCAGTGGCTCATCGAGATGGGTGCCGATGCGCTGCCCGTTGAGCGTGCCGACGCCCTGGCTCGCTTGTGGCGCCTGACGCCGGAACAGCGCGAGCGCTTCGATGTCGCTCTGGATCGCTGGCTCAAGTCGTCGGTTCGTGCCGAGCTGCTCGCGTGGCCGTGCATCCGTGCCGAGGTGCCGTTCTTCTCGCTGGGCTGCGAGGACGAGGATATCGCCCGCTACGGCGCCTATGCCGAGGGCGCCATCGATGCCTTGGCAACCGACCCGGCGGATCCGTCGCGCGCACTGGTCATCGACTACAAGACGGGTGGCACGCCGGATGAGACGCCGGAGCAGCTGCTCGAGAAACACGCCTTGCAGGCGCGCGTTTACGCCGACGTTCTGCACAAGGCGGGCTTTGAGGTCGTGACCGTCAAGTTCGTTCGCGTGGAGCGGGCGAATCCAACCATCTTCGTCAATCCCGCCGAACCTCAAGTGGTCACCTACAATCTCTAGTCCTCAGATAACTTGCGGTGGAATACGGACTGTTTTGGTCAAAAAAGCCGCCAAACAGTCCGCATTTCACCGCAACTGCAAGAGGAGCCGTGTGGGTTTGGGCTAGGTTCGGGTGCCGTCCGCGCTGTGCGGTAGAATCGTAACCCTAAGATCACGAACCCGCATCGGAGCTCATTACATGGCATTCGTCCATCTGCACAATCACACTGTTTTCTCCATGCTCGACGGCGCAACCCGTATCCAGGATATGGTCAACCGTGCCGTTGAGCTTGGCATGCCCGCCGTTGCCATTACCGACCACGGCTACATGTATGGCGTGCCCGACCTGGCGCTGGCCTGCGACGCCGTTAACCACAACACGCCCGAGTACAAAACCTGGAGTCACGACAAGGCCTTCTTGGAAAAGGACCGCCGCGACGAGCTGGTGGAGCCCGACCCGAGGCAAACCCGCGCGAGCATGCCCAGTACGTCAAGGACATGGCCATGTGGGACGAGAAGGGCAACATCGACGAGCTCAAGCCGCCCCTGGTCATTAAACCCATCTTTGGCTGCGAGGTCTACTTTACGCCGGACGAGACCCTTGCCCGCGACCACAAGCCCGAGCTCTACCATATGATCCTCCTGGCCAAAGACCAGGAAGGCTACGTCAACCTGATGCAGACGGTCTCCGAGGCCGCCGTGCAGGGCTTTTACTACAAGCCGCGTGTGACGCTCGACAACCTGCGCCGCCATGCCAAGGGCATGATCTGCACGAGCGCCTGTATCGCGGGCATCATCCCCAAATACATCGACCGCGGCGACATGGAAGGCGCCATCAAGTGGGCCGAGACCTTCCGTGATACCTTCGAGCCCGGCGACTTCTACATCGAGATCCAGGAACACGGCATCACCACCGACAACGGCCTGACCGACGAGCAGATGGACCGCACGCTCATCGATATCGCCAAGCAGGTGGGCGTCAAGGTCATCGCCACCAACGATTTCCACTACCTGCGCCGCGAGGACGCGCCGGTGCAGGACGTCATCATGTGCATTGGCATGAACGCCAAGGTCGACGACCCCAACCGCATGCGCATGACCGGCTCGGAGTTTTATATGAAGACCGAGGAGGAGATGCGGGCGATGTTCCCGTATTGCCCCGAGGCCTGCGACAACACACTCGAGATCGCCGACAAGTGCTACGTGGAGCTGGACTGGGATTCCATCATCCTGCCGCGCTTCCCGCTGCTCGATCCCGGCGAGACGCACGAGAGCCAGTTCCGCCGCGAGTGTGAGAAGGGCCTGCGCCAGCACTATGGTGACGACTGGGCCACGCGCGAGATCGGTGGCGTCAACATCAAAGAGCGCTTTGAGTACGAATACAAGGTCATCTGCGACAAGGGCTTTGCCGCCTACTTTTTGATCGTCGCCGAGTACGTGCAATGGGCCAAGGACAACGGCATCGGCGTCGGCCCCGGCCGTGGCTCGGCCGCCGGCGCTATCGTCGCCTACGCCATGAACATCACCGCGTTCGACCCGCTCGAGAACGGCCTGATGTTCGAGAGGTTCCTGTCCCCGCAGCGTACCGAGATGCCCGATATCGATATGGACTTCGACGATGAGCGGCGCCTCGAGGTCGTGGAGCACGTTCGCCAGCTCTATGGCCCCGAGAAGGTCACCCACGTCATCACCTACTCGACCATCAAGGCTAAGCAGGCCATCAACGACGCCGCGCGCGTTCTGGATTACCCGGTCTACATGGGCCAGCGCCTGTCCAAGATGGTCTCGAGCGACCCCAAGGTCAAGCTCAAGCAGGTGCTCGAAAAGCAACCCGGCAAAGAGGATCTGTTTAACCCCGACTTTGCCGAGGCCTATAAAAAGGATGACGACGCCCGCCGCATCATCGACACGGCGCTCTCGATTGAGGGCCTCACCCGTGGCGAGGGCGTGCACGCGTGCGCCGTTCTGATCTGCCGCGACCCCGTCAACGAGCACGTACCCACCAAGCTCGATACCAAGGGCGGCGTCGAGATTACCCAGTACGAGGGTCATACCGTTGCCGACATGGGCCTGCTCAAGATGGACTTCCTGGGCCTGCGCACGCTGACGGTTATCTCTAAGGCCAAGGCCAACATCAAAAAGAACTTCGGCATCGACATCAAAGAGGAAGAGATTCCCTTTGACGATCCCGAGATCTTTAAGCTCATGGGCTCCGGCCACACCGCCGGCGTCTTCCAGGTCGAGTCCGCCGGCATGACGGCCACGATCAAGAACATGAAGCCCACCGAGTACAAGCACGTCGTGGCATTGATCGCCCTGTACCGCCCGGGCCCGCTGGGCGCCGGCATGGTTTCGTCCTACATCAACCGTATGAACGGCAAGGAGCCGGCCGTCTCCTATGACGACCGTCTGGACGACATCCTGGGCGAAACCTACGGCACCATGGTCTACCAGGAGCAGGTTATGCTCATCTCCGTCGAGATGTGCGGCTTCTCCAAGGGCGAATCGGACTCGCGTATCCGTAAGCCCGTGGCTAAGAAGAAGATCAAGCTGCTCACGTCGACGGTGCTCCACTGGGAGGATGGCTCGGACGAGACCACCTACGACCACTGGATGAACGGCGCCATCAAGAACAACTACACGCGCGAGGTCGCCCAGAAGATTTGGGACGATGTTCTCGAGTTCGCGTCCTACGCCTTTAACAAGTCGCACTCCGCCGGCTACGCCATCCTGGTTATGCAGACGGCATGGCTCAAGGCACACA
>ENA-OQJF01000343-OQJF01000343.1-human-gut-metagenome-genome-assembly--contig:-NODE-343-length-12507-cov-2.587399_pt1 | contig 12507 bp, 10 predicted proteins | sample MGYA00242595_ERZ504761 | MGnify/ENA primary metagenome ERZ504761 (study PRJEB26092, sample SAMD00036367) | human gut metagenome | host: Homo sapiens | study: EMG produced TPA metagenomics assembly of...
GCTTCTTCATGCATCTTTTTTAATGGATTATAAGTCCCTTTTTCCAGGTCCTTATCCAGATCTTCGTAAGCATCCATAATATAAATATATTTGCCCAGATAGAAACCGATCCCTCGAAGCTGCTGTTCCCAGCAGTCTTCTTTATATACCATCATCTCTTCCATCAGCCGGCCAAAACAGCCTGCCGGATAGTCAACTTCCTGTATACCCTGACTTTCATATTCCGAAAGCTTTGCCATTTCTTCTCTGATCACACGACTCTGCCTTGGATATTTCCGAATTGCTTTTTCTACTTTTTCGCTTCAAGGCCATACTCCCGAGAAGCCCTGCTACTTTCTTCTCATCCTTCCAATCATCTTCCAGATGATAATACGCCATGATCAGATTCATATCGGCCGCATACTCTGTGATCTCATTTTCCAGCATTGGCTGTGGCTTTAACGGATGCATCTTACAGCGATGGCTTTCTGCCTTTGTTTCACTTTCATATAAAGAAGTAAGTAAAATGATCACAAATGTCATATCATAGGCAAGCGTAAGCTGACCTGCGCTGCCATACTGTCTCTTCAGCGACTGACAAAGGCCACAGTAATACGCTTTATATTTATGATAATCTTTTACTTTTAATTCCGGTTCACAGACCGTTACATATCCAAACATGCAATCCCTTTCTCTTCTGGCAATTTTCCTGACTTTATCTATTCTACCTTATTCTTTCCACTTTGCCTATCACATGTCTGCAAAATTAATAAGATCTTCACAGATTTTTTAATTGTTAACCTTTTTGCATTTTATAGTTGACAATCAACTTTTCATGAATTATACTAACGAAGAACTCAATCGTTGTTATATTTCAAACAGCAATGTTAAAGCTCGCTTAAAACAGCGATAAGTATTAAGATCTAAAGGAGTAAATTGAAATGTCACAGAATGAAACTTCCGGCACAGTTGCCGTAGACAACCAGAAAATAAAAACAAAACAGATGGTGCTCATTGCCCTGATGACTGCAGTAACCTGCGTCCTCGGACCACTTTCCATCCCGCTGCCATTCAGCCCTGTTCCGATCTCCCTTACAAACTTTGCAATCTTTCTTGCAATCTTTGTTCTCGGAATGAAAAACGGAACAATCAGCTTTATCATCTACCTCCTGCTCGGAGCAGTTGGTGTCCCGGTCTTCTCCTCTTTCCGTGGAGGTCTCCAGGTTCTCGCAGGACCAACCGGAGGATATCTGATTGGATTCATCTTCCTCGCACTGATCATGGGATTTGCACTCGATCACTTTGACCGTAAGCTCGTTCCTACAATCATCGGAATGATTATCGGAATGGCTGTATGTTATACATTCGGAACTGTATGGCTTGCCAAACTGTTAAGCCTCTCCTTCAAAGAAGGACTTATGATGGGCGTTATCCCATACCTTGCAGGAGATGTAGCAAAAATCATCATCGCTGCAATCGTAGGTCCAAAACTTTACGGTGCTACACAGAAGATAAGATAATTGAATTGTTCACTGAAAGAAACATCCAAACTAACCTCCATGGGTTTCTGTTTGGATGTTTCTCTTTTTGTAGACGTTTGAAACATTATATGCTATAATATTTTCGTTACCGCCTCCAAACTGGTAACAGATAGGAGGTGAATCACATGGATTTTCTCGCTTCTCTTATTGTTACTATCACGGGTGATGTAATTTGCCATTACATCATCAAATGGCTCGATAGGAACAAATAGTCGGTAACGAGCCTACGGATTTACTCCCACCGTTTTTGGGAATAGAAAACCCCAGAGTTGCCGCTCTGGGGTTTTCGTGCTTGTAGTCAAATCACATAAACTACTCACTTCTCTTTGCCTACTGGCATTATAGCATATTCACTTTAACAATACAATATGCAAAATTAAATTCCTCTCATCGTCAGCTGAATCCTCTTCTTCTTCAGATCCACGCTCATCACCTTCACATCCACAATATCTCCAACGCTTACTGCTTCCAGCGGATGTTTGATATATCTGTCTGTGATCTGGGAAATGTGTACAAGTCCGTCCTGGTGAACTCCGATGTCCACAAATACTCCGAAGTCGATCACATTTCTCACAGTACCTTTCAGCACCATACCTTCCTTCAGATCTTTCATTTCAAGGACATCTGTACGAAGGATTGGCTTTGGCATCTCATCACGCGGATCACGGGCCGGTTTCTCAAGCTCTTTGACGATATCACGAAGTGTGATCTCACCAATACCAAGCTCTTCTGCAAGCTTCTTATAATCACCAATCGTAAGGCCAAGTCCTGTCAGCTGATGTGCTGTGATAGCCGCTGCTTCATATCCCTGTTTCTTCAACAGCTTCTCTGCCGCAGCATAAGACTCCGGATGAACACCTGTCGAATCCAGCGGATTCTTTCCTTCTGAAATACGCATGAATCCTGCGCACTGCTCAAAAGCTTTTGGTCCGAGTTTCGGTACTTTTAACAGTTCTTTTCTGTCTGTAAATCGTCCGTTTTCTTCTCTGTAAGCCACAATATTTTTTGCGATTGCACTGCTGATTCCTGAGATGTAAGAAAGTAACGGTGCAGAAGCAGTATTTAAATCTACTCCAACTTTATTTACGCAATCCTCTACAACTCCGTTTAAAGACTCCCCAAGCTTCTTCTGGTTCATATCATGCTGATACTGACCGACACCGATGGATTTCGGATCAATCTTTACAAGCTCTGCAAGCGGATCCTGCAGACGGCGTGCGATTGATGCCGCGCTTCTCTGTCCCACATCAAATTTCGGGAATTCTTCTGTTGCCAGCTTACTTGCAGAATAGACAGATGCTCCCGCCTCATTAACGATCACATACTGTACCTTCTCCGGAATCTCTTTCAGAAGCTCTACGATAAACTGCTCAGATTCACGGGATGCGGTACCATTTCCAAGAGAAATCAGGGAAATGTGATACTTCGGAATAATCTTCTTAAGCAGATCCTTACTTGCCTGGATCTTTTTCTCTGTTGTCGGCGCAGTCGGATAAATAACTGTTGTTCCAATTACCTTTCCGGTCTCATCAACAACTGCCAGCTTACAACCGGTACGGAACGCCGGATCCCAGCCAAGCACAACCTTGCCTGCAATCGGCGGCTGCATCAAAAGCTGATGAAGGTTCTTTCCAAACACTTCGATTGCCCCATCCTCTGCCTTCTCTGTCAGTTCATTTCTGACCTCACGCTCAATAGCCGGGCCGATCAGGCGATTGTAGCTGTCTGCGATCGTCTCTTTCAACACCGGTGTTGTATACGGATTTTCTGTACGGATCACTTTACGCTCAAGATATCTTAAAATATCTTCTTCCGGTGCTTCCACCTTCACTGTCAGGAATTTCTCTTTCTCTCCACGATTCAATGCAAGGATTCTGTGTCCGGCAAGCTTCGCAACCGCTTCCTCGAACTCATAATACATCTCGTAAACAGACTCTGCCTCCGGGTCCTTCGCCTGAGAAGTAACCTTTCCTTTTCTCATTGTCGTCTCCCGGATCCAGGTTCTGTAAACTGCCTCATCTGAAATGCTTTCTGCAATGATATCACATGCTCCGCTGATTGCATCCTTTGCACTTTCCACACCTTTTTCTTCAGAAATATAAGCTTCTGCTATTTTCTCAAGCGGTTCTTTTGTCTTCTGCAATGTGATCAATGCAGCCAGTGGCTCAAGTCCCTTTTCCTTCGCGATTGTCGCACGAGTACGTCGTTTCGGGCGATACGGACGGTATAAGTCTTCTACTGCCACAAGTGTTTCTGCTGCAAGAATTTGTTTCTTTAATTCTTCTGTCAGTTTTCCCTGCTCTTCAATACTTGAGATTACCTGTTCTTTCTTTTCTTCCAGATTTCTTAAATATACCAGACGTTCATACAGCTTTCTCAGCTGTTCATCATTCAGTTCTCCGGTTGCTTCTTTTCTATATCTTGAAATAAATGGAATCGTATTGCCTTCATCGATCAGCTGTACTGCCGCATCGATCTGCCAGCGTTTTACATCCAGTTCTTCTGTCAGTCTCTGATTATTATCCATTCTTTTTAATCCTTTCCACTTTCATAGGCATTCTGTACCTGTTCGGTCAGTTCTTTTCCGCCGTTCGCATACCATTCTACCACAAAAGTATCAAAGTAATCCACTGGTTTCTCCCCGCTGATAATCTGAAGAAACGCTTCCTTCTCCAGCTCCTGTAATTCCTGTGGGATTTCAGCATTTACGTTTTCCAGGGGTAGCGTCTCTGCACTTCGTATTCCCGCTTTCTGCAGTTCCCCTACTGCCTCAATTCTTGACGCATAAGCTGCCCAGCCATTTGCCGTTGTCAACTGTCCATTCAAGAATGATTTACATGTGTCATAATAAGATTTTTCGAGTCCACTCAATTCCGACACATCAAGTGTTTTGTCCAACGCTGCCTGAATATGTTCCGTTGTCCGATAAAGTGCATCCTCATAATCCACATTAATATTCAGTGGCCGGGCCGTCGGATCTACATTAATAGAAAAATAATCATTCACTTCTCTTGCCGCACTATCCTTTGCATATCTAGACTGATCAAAAATCGCACTCACATACTTTGCTACAATTTCCGGATGCTCATATCCTTTACGCACCACCACATACATCCACTGGTCATACGATTCAAAAACTGATATCTTCTGCGTCTCATTTACCTGTTCTTTGTCTAAAAGATACGGTTTCCACTCTGCATTTGAATCGACACTATATGCCGCACTAAGCGGATTATTCGGAGCCCACCAACGTCCGTAAATTGCTCCGCAATGTCCGGTTTTTAACAGATTATCTATGTTTTCCGTTCTTTCTCAACAAGAATCTCTGGTCGAGTATCCCATCCTCATATAGATTACGAAGCTTTGAAAGTGCTTCTTTTTGTTTCCTGCGTTACTGACCCATAAACTACATCTCCACTTTCATCCAGAATCCAGTGACATGGCATTGCACCTGCATGTATAAACGCTGAATCCACTCCATAAGTCTGGTCCGCCCCGGCAATCACATCTGTACTACAGGCAAGACCAATCGTCTGACCGTCTCCTGCTGCATCTTGTTCTACAAATGCACGCACTATCTCCAACGCTTCTTCTACCGTTTCCGGTTCCTTCAATCCCAACTTCTCAATCCAGTCTTTCCTCAACCAGAGAAGTGGAGCTCCGTCATCGATCACCGTATTCGGAAATGCATACAACTTTCCATCAACTGTTGCAGATTGTAAGAGAGAATCTCCATAACTGTCATACATTTCTTTGATTGTATCTGTCGTACACTCCTCATAAGTTTCTGTCAGATCTTCGATCAGACCGGCTTCAATCAGGCGGAGCAGGTTATCTCTTCCTTTCACGACAAGCACATCCGGAATATCTCGATCTTCAATCGCTACATTGACTGCCTCTTCATAAGTATTACCATCCTGCAATTCAAAGACATCTTCATTCTGAATATTAAGTACTTCCTTCAGATATCTCGTATACGCATTGTTTTCGTATGTATTCCCTACAGGAAGATTCGAATTATTCGCTCCTGCAATCTTGCCAAGTGTATATGTAACAGTCTTAGGATATTTTCCGAGTGGTGTATGCATTGCTTCATACATCAGCTTTCTTTTCACTTCAGCTGCATTGCCTGCACCAGACCCACTTTGAGATGCTTCTGTCTGTTCCATCTGTCTTTGACTTTCCTTGTCTCAAAACAAGTTCCGCACCAAAGTGCCATCAATAAAACTAATACAAGATGGGCTGAGTGAATTCGCTTTTCATATCGTTTTTCATAGCACCTTTGCCTCCGTCTTCTTCGGAATTCGGATAAAGACTCTCGTTCCTTCTCCCGGAGTACTTTCTATCCTCATCTCACCTTTTTCTCCATAAAGGACATGGATTCTGTCACAGACATTTCGCACGCCATAACCAGAGGACTGATATGTCAGAATCTGATCTGCTTTCTCCTGCGTCATTCCCGCGCCATTATCTCTGATTTCAAAGAAGATATGCGCATCTTCTTCACGAATCGTCAGCCACAACGTTGGATCCTCATTATCTGACACATCAATTCCGTGATCGATTGCATTTTCTGCAAGAGGCTGCAGGATCAACTTCGGTATCATATAATCATTAAGTCCGTCTGAGATTTGTTCAACTACACGAAACTCATTGTCATGCATAACAAGCTGGATCTTGAGGTATGCACGGATATTATCAATTTCTTTTGCCACCGTAGTCATTGTTTCACCACGATTCAGGCTTGTCCGATAATAGGTAGACAGTGCCAATGTTACATGACTGATTTCATCCTCCCCCGCTTCAATCGCTTTCCAGTTGATGATAGAAAGCGAATTGTAAAGGAAATGTGGATTGATCTGTGCCTGCAGTGCTCTCATCTCACTATTCTGAAGCTGGATCTTACTCTCATATACTTCTGAAATCAAATGGTTCATCTGATCCATCATGCGCCGGAACGACCGAATCAGCACACCAACCTCATCTTTGGACTTACTCTGCACCGTAACCTTGCGAAGTCCCATATTGATCTGGTTCATATTCTCTGTCAATAACTCCAGCTGTGACACCATACGGATGGAGAAAACATACCCTAAAAGGCTCAAAAGAAGAACACTGATTATAATTAATGGAATATTTTTAAGCAGAAGCTTATGGATTGCATTTTCACTTACCGCCTTTGGACGATAGATATAGAAATTCCATCCGGTATCTTTCATTGTTCTCCGTGAAATATAATACTTATCACTGACATCCTTAAGATTCTCAATATTCTTTGGACGGTATTTTTTATCCATAGAACAATCTGCATAAACAACAGTTCCGTTTTCATCCAGAATCATGCCACCAGTATTATCTGTAATCTGACTCATGAATGGACTAAGAACTTTTTCATAATCCAGACGCATCTCCAATACTGCTTTGATCGTATCATTATCGTAGAATTTTCGACTGGCAATGATTGATTTATTCCCCCCACGAGTAATGCTCCACTGCATCAGCGTTCCTTCATTCAGCCTGGAATACCACTGTTGATTCTCCGCTTCTGACATTGGAAGAAGTGTATCTCCATGTGGCACTTCTATATTGTCAGAATACAGCGTAATACTCCGAATCTCTTTGTGATAGATGGTCGGCATCTGAAGCAACGGATCTGCTACTTTCACATATTTCAAATATTTCTCATAATCTGATTCCATTTCCGTATCGAAAATGTTCCTGAGACTTTGTGAATAGGATAAATAATCGACCAGATTTTCATAAATCTGTGACTGGTTCTCAATTGAGTTCACCGACTGCTCCAGTATTTTTTCCAGGTTATACTGTTCCTTTTCTCTCAGCTGATTCGTCATGCCATATTGCATAGAAAAAGCCAGGAATACAACCGGCACCAATCCTACAATCAACATCAAAACTGACAGTTTCTTACGGAATTTCAGATTTTCAAATCGATGGAGCAGCTTCCGTATTTGTTTTTTCATCCGCCTCTGTTCCTTTCCTGCATGCTTCCGGTGTGTCTCCGAAAAATTCCCGGAAACTTCTGCAGAAGTAAGAGTTATTGGAAAATCCTACTTCTTTTGCAATTCCAGAGATTTTCATATTCGTTGTCTCAAGAAGTTCTTTCGCTTTTTCCATCCGCACCTCGCGGATAAAGCGGTTCAGTGTCACTCCCGTTTCTTCTTTGAACACAGCACTTAAATATCCGGGAGAAAGAAATACCATTGCTGAAAGCGTCTCTGCTCCAAGATTCCTCTCCTGATAGTGATGATAAATGTAACTTTTTACTTTCGTAATCTCTGAACGGAATCCGTCTTCCTGTTCCTGTATACAGTGTTCATATTCCTGAAGTGCTTCGTCTACTATAGCGATCACATCCTTCAGGTTTTTGCAACGATATAACCGATCCACTCTCTTCGAAAGCATTTTCTCATCCATTCCATCCATCTGATCAAGCAATTCTTTTAAAATTCCGGAAAATACAAACTTTACATACATATCTGAAAACTGCTTATTGACACGGTATTTATCTTCCAATTTCTGAAAATCCTGACGGAGATGGGGCAGATCTTTATATTGAATATCATTCGTGATCTGTTCCATGATTTCAGAATCTTCTGCCGGGTCTGCTTTCTTCTCTTCCTGCTTCTCTCCATGAAAAAATAAATGCTGATGCGGCTGGTAGAACTGCTCTTCCAGCATTCCTTCCAGGGCTTTAAACTCCTCTGCCAGATTCTTTCTATCCTCAATTTCTTTACTGACCGCAAAATAACATTCACTGTCAAACTGATGCGCAAAGAATCGATACATTTTCTCTACAACCACATGATAGTCTGTATACTTCTCCGCGAACAGAAAGATGGACTCATTTGAATTCAGATTCACATAATAAAATTCTCTCTGCACCTCTTCCTTCAGACTTGTCAGAAAATGTTCCTCCTCCGTCTCGAAAAAACCATTGGATGCACTGACAAGAACCATACGCGAAAACTGTGAAACATCATCTTCTGTTTCATCCGTTAATTTCTCAAGTTGAACAAAATCCTCTTCTTTTCCCGAATATAGATATCTCAGGAAGAAGTATTTCTTCAGATAATCTTCTTTTCTGTTCTGCTGCTTTTGCTTCTCTTCCTTAGATGAGATATTTTCCATCACTCGTTGAAAGGTCTTATGAAATTCGTTCGGATCGACCGGCTTTAGGACATAATCCACGACACCATATCGCAGAGCCTCTCTCGCGTAGGAAAAATCATTATATCCGCTGAAAATCACGATTTCCATCTCCGGATGATCTTCTCTTACAGCTTTCGTCAGTTCCAGACCATTCATGTAAGGCATCTTCACATCTGAAAACAAAATATCTACATGGTTAGATGCTAATACGCCAAGTGCATCCTTTCCATTCGCTGCTTCCAGAATCTGAAATTCTCCTTCCTCCCTCTTTAACAGAAAACGGATTCCCCTTCTCTCCAGTTTTTCATCATCTACGATTAATATTGTAATCATTCCCCCGCGCCTCCCACACGCTGACTTTGCAGTTTCAATATTTTTTCAGACTTATTACTATTTCCTTTTTAACGTCCGAAAACAGCAGAGAGTAATTTCTCACTCTCTGCTGTCTTTTTATAATTTTTATAGTTCTATTTTAAGTCATCTTTCAGACAATGTCCACACTATCCTTTAACTGCTCCTGCCACAACACCTTCGATAATATATCTCTGACAGAACAGGTAGAAGATAATGATCGGCACAATTGCAAGAACCAAAAGTTCCCATCATTGCTCCCATATCTACGGAACCATATCCACCTTTCAGATACTGGACTGCCATCGGCACTGTCTTATATTTTCTCTGATCCAGTACAAGTGATGGAAGCAGATAGTCGTTCCAGATCCACATTGCCTGAAGAATTGTAACAGTTACACAAGTCGGCTTTGCAATCGGAAGTACAACTTTGAAGAATGTCTGGATTGGTGTACATCCATCGATCATCGCAGCTTCTTCAATCTCCAGTGGAATGGATTTCATGAATCCGGTAAACATAAAGACAGAAAGTCCTGCACCAAATCCAAGATAAATCACAATCAGTCCCCACGGATTTCCCATATGAAGCATATTTGCAATCTTAGATAATGTAAACATTTCCATCTGGAATGGTACGATCATTGCAAACAGACAAAGCATATATAAGACTTTTGTGAACTTTGTCTTCACACGACAGATATACCATGCACACATGGAGCAGCATAAGATGATCACTGCTACAGATAAGATTGTGATAAACAAACTCCATCCAAATGCCTGAATCAATCCTGTCTGTTTAATACCACGGATATAGTTCTCTAATCCGACATACATCTTTCCGGTCGGTATCTCGAACGGGGCTTTACTGATATAGGCTTTTTCTTAAAGGAGTTGATAAATACCAGTACGATCGGATACAGATACAGCAGACTGAGTACTGTAAAAATAACGGTTAATAATGTGCCATGTTTTACTTTTTTATTCATTACTGCTGCACCTCCTTTGATGTTGTCATTTTATTCTGAATTAATGCGATCACTCCTACAATAATGAAGAAGATAACTGCTTTTGCCTGTCCTACACCTTCCCAACCGGTTCTTCCATAGAATGTATTATAAATGTTCAGGGCAAGCATTTCTGACATCTTGTCCGGTCCACCATTTGTCAATGCAAGGTTCTGGTCGAAAAGTTTGAATCCGTTTGTAAGTGTCAGGAAAGTACAGATTGTGATGGATGGCATAACCATCGGAATTGTAACATATCTTAAAAGCTGTACTTTATTTGCTCCGTCGATCTCCGCTGCCTCGATCAGCTCTCCAGGAATATTCTGAATACCTGAGATGTAGATGATCATCATGTATCCAATCTGCTGCCAGAGCATCAGGATAACTAATCCCCAAAAACCATATTTTGAAGAATATGTAAGTGTTTTCTGAAAATGTGCCAGAATACCGTTTAATAACAGCTGCCATACATATCCAAGTACGATACCGCCGATCAGGTTTGGCATAAAGAATACAGTACGGAAAATATTCGTTCCTTTAATCTTCTTTGTCAAAAGCATTGCTACTGCAAATGCAAAAATGTTGATCAGTAATACTGTTACAATTGTAAATAATGCAGTAAACCAGAGAGAGTGAAGAAAATCCCCATCTCCCAGTATCTTTGCATAGTTGCCAAGTCCAATAAATCTGGCGTCTGTTACCGTTGTGAATTTGCAGAACGAAAGATATACACCTAACACGAATGGTGCAAGGAAACCTATCGTAAATGCAATCAGCGTCGGCAATACAAATACCGGAAAATATCTTTTTATTGTCTTTTTGCATGTTCCTCTCCTCCTGTCTCTCTTTCTATAAAAAAGCCTGTCTGCATCTTTGCTTTTTACATTTCTAATTACATAATTTCAGCCTGCCCCCGGTATTCTCGTTGGCAGGCTGCATGATATTTTCACTATTTCACAGCCTTTTTATCTGCCGGTCCTGTGAAAAGTCTTTTTTATTCATTTGCTGCTGCGTATTCTTCAGCCCATCCATCAACGAATGCTGTCTGTACACTATCCCATGTGCCTGTGCCCTGTGCATAGTTCAGAAGAGCTCCACCCACATTGTTCTTCCAGTTCTCAGATGGCATTGTTGTAAAGTTCCAGCTTACTGGTGTCTTTCCAGCCTTTGTGTACTCGGCATTTGCTTTTACAAGCGGGTTGTCCGGAAGGTAATCTGCGAATGTTGTAAACGGTGTTACGAATCCCATCTCATTTGCCAGCATGTCACGACCTTCGTCACTCTCAACTACCCATTTCATGAAATCAAGTGTTGCCTGAATATCTTCTTCAGAAGCGTTTTTATTTACACACCAGTAGTTCTCTGATCCTGTACAAAGTCCCTGGTTCTCTTCTCCGTCAACTCCGATGTAGATTGGAAGCATTCCCATATCTTCATCTGCTACTTCGTTATCTTTGATATCATTGTAAGCCCATGTACCATTCTGATAGAATACTGCTTCACCAAGTGAGAATTCGCTTGCTGCGTCATCTCCTGTCTTAGAAGAGATCATAGATGGCTCACATGTAGAGTTGTTCAGATACAGATCCCAGATCTGTTTGTAGTTGTCAAGGTATGTTCCCTTGATAGCATCTGTAGTATCAATTCCGTCTGCCTTGTACTCATAGTAGATTGGCAGGTTTGCAAGGTGTGTCTTGAATCTCCAGTCAGAAGAAGAATCCATTCCTGCTGAAGTGAAAGCTCCTTCTACTCCAAGATCATCTTTATGTGCCTGAATCTCTTCTGCAGCTGTCTTAAGTGCCTGGAAGTTATTCAGCTCATCGATGGATTTGATGCTTGCATCCGGCAGTTCGAAGTATTTGTTCAGAAGTGCTTTGTTGTAGATCAGACCATAAGTCTCAATAACATAAGCGATTCCGTCTACTGCATCACCATCTTTTAATACATAGTCATCAGACTCAACGTCTTTGTAAACGTCACTTCCTGAAAGGTCATAGCAATAATCCTTCCATGTAGCAAGTCCAACCGGTCCGTTTACCTGGAACAATGTTGGGGCCTCGTCTTTTGCCATCTCTGATTTCAGCTGTGACTCGTATGTTCCTGATGCAGCTGTCTGTACATCAACCTGAACACCAGTTTCATCTGTGTACTCTTTAGCAAGTTCTACCCACTGGTCAGCCTGCTCTGGTTTAAAGTTCAGATAATAAACTTTTCCGGATGACTTATCTCCTTTTGCTGTTTCATCTCCGCCTGATGTGCTTCCACATCCTGCAAGCATTCCGCCTGCCATTGAAGCTGCAAGTACAAGTGCAAGAATCTTTTTCTTCTTCATAATAGAATCCTCCTTTTATTACTACTTGTCTTTGTTTTTCTTGATGGTGTTATTATAGTAAAAAGTGCCAAAATAAGATATAATAAATTCCAAGAAACATAACACTATTTCTAAGATTATTGTAATTTTT
>ENA-OQJF01000346-OQJF01000346.1-human-gut-metagenome-genome-assembly--contig:-NODE-346-length-12468-cov-2.651244_pt1 | contig 12468 bp, 13 predicted proteins | sample MGYA00242595_ERZ504761 | MGnify/ENA primary metagenome ERZ504761 (study PRJEB26092, sample SAMD00036367) | human gut metagenome | host: Homo sapiens | study: EMG produced TPA metagenomics assembly of...
GGAAGGTTATTCGTGCTGGCTGGTGCGGTGCTCGTACTCCTCGGGGGTGATGACGTCCTCGATGCGCAGGTTGACGCCCGCCACCTCAAGGCCCGTCATCGCGGCAAGGCGCTCGGTCGACGCGTGCCTTGACATCGTCGAAGATCGCGGGCGCATAGGCACCGTACTCGATAATGACGGAGATGTTGACGACCACGCGATTGTCATCGGTGACCTCGACCGTCACGCCCTTGGTCAGATTCTCGGCACCAAACTGCTCCTGCACAAAGTGCATGAGGTTACCCTTCATGCCCAGAACGTGCGGAACCTCGCGGGTGGCCATGGCAACGATCTTCTCGATCACACCGTTGGAATAGGTCAGCGAGTCCTCGGACTCGTCCGCCTCCTCGTCGTCCTCATCCTCATCGGACTCGACCTCGACAAGAGCCTCGTCCTCGAGCGTCACATCCTCGGCTTCGGCGACGACCGCCTCGTTCTCCTCGAGCTCGGTATCGGCTACATCGACCTTCGTGTTAAAAGCCATGGTTCCTCCTTATGCCTGCCGCAGATGCGACAGTCGAATACATATTAGCGGCCTATTAGCGGCCGCTAAACAGACGGCCGAAGAAGTTGACGATCCCGTTCTCGCCGTCGCGAATTTGGCCGATCACAGCGCCGATCAGCACGAAGAATGCAATGACGAGCGTGTCCCACAGGCCCAACGTGAGCACCAACACGGCGAGGATAAAGCCAGCGACGGCGCCAAGCGTGGTGTTGGGATGACGCACGGCATAGCTCCAGATGGCAGCGCCCGTACCCTTGATGAGACCCATAGCCTCGTCAAAATCCGCGGCTGCCGCGTCTTGTAACTCGGTTGCCTCTGCTTTGGAATCAACAGGTTCGTTCGCCGGCGTGGCGCTCTGGTCAATCGTCAGGCGCGGCGTACGAGCGGTCTTGTCTTGATTGGTATCACTCACCGGAAACCTCCACGGTCTGGACGGTAGTCTTGGACGGCAAAAAACGAACGCGTGCGGTCGTGCCCGGCGTGCCAAGCATGGTGTCGCAAGCTTCCTCGATGCGCCGCTGCATCGCAGTAGCCAGAGATGCCACGTCCTTATCGTCAAGCGCGATAGCCTCGACCTTAAATCGGACGTGCGAATCGTCGGAACCTTGGACGCGGGCCTCGACATGCTCGATCATCACGCGATCGTCGCGCTCTGCAGCAGCCCTGGCGCACGAAGAAAGCGCCGCGAGCGTGACCTCGATATTACGCTCCCCCGCCGGATGCACGCAGGAAGGCTCGCGACGAGCAAACATCAGGCGAAAGAAGCTTACCAGCACGCCAATCGCCACAACTCCGCCGCATGCCGTCACGACAATGCGCGGCATGGGGTCGCGCATCAGCAGCATAAAGCGATACGTATACGGCCCCCAAAACTGGCAGACAAGCGTACCCAGCGCCACGATGGCGGCGGCAAGATACACGATCGCTAGGGCTCGTTTGAGTACGCGCATGCGGCGCTCCCTTCAAATCTCGATCCAAGGAATGCAAAACGATTCGCATCATTATAAAAGAGCCGGGTCCGGTGCCTCATTGCACGCGGATCCGGCTCATCTATTCCACGAGGCTTGCATGCTCGCTTCATTATGCCCAGATATGCACGGCTCAATCCGTGCGGGCGCTACTCCTCCTCGAGGGCAGCGATGACCTCGTCGGTCATGTCCATGGTGCTGTAGACGTCCTGGACGTCGTCGAGCTCCTCAAGACGGTCGATGAGGCGCTGAACCTTCTTGGCGTCGGCACCGGAGACCTCGGTCGGGGTGGTCGGGACCATGGTGGTCTCGGAGCCCTTGACCTGGACGCCCTGCTCCTCGAGCGCCTTGGAGACAGCCATGACCTCGTTGGCAGTAGTCCAGACGATCCACTCCTCGCCGGCGTCCTCGTAGTCCTCGCCACCGGCCTCGGCGATGGCCATCATAAACTCATCCTCGTCGCCGGCAGCACCGTTGGCGATCATGGTCTCCTTCTTGGCGTTCTCGTCCAGGATCTCCTTGGCGACGACAATCTGGCCCTTGCGCTCAAACTGGAAGGCGACGGAGCCGGAGGTGCCCAGGTTGCCACCAGCGTGGGAGAAGGCGGAACGGACATCAGCGGCGGTACGGTTGCGGTTGTCGGTCAGGCAGTCGACGTAGACGGCGACACCGGCGGGACCGTAGCCCTCGTACACGATGTTCTCGTAGACGGCGGCATCGGCACCCGAACCAAAAGCCTTGTCGATAGCGGACTTGATCTTGTCCTTAGGCATGGACTGAGCCTTGGCCTTGGCAACGGCAGCGGCGAGGCTGGCGTTGTTCTCGGGCAGCGGGTCACCGCCGAGACGGGCAGCAACGGTGATGTTGCGGCTGAGCTTGGAGAAGAGGGCGGAACGCTTGGCGTCCTGCGCGCCCTTACGATGCTTGGTTGTGGCCCACTTAGAGTGTCCGGACATACGTGTCTCCTATCGGTTTCGACCTAAAGCCCAGCGCAGATGCTCGGGCAATATAAACAAACGTCGTTATGATATACCTACTGGCCTGCGAGATAAACCCCAAAATGAAGGCGTCGTGATGATGTCCCCTTTGGTGCAAAGAAACCTGACCCTCAATGCACCAAGTTAGAACCAGAAGAAGTCGCTGCGGGTGACGGTGGCGCCGATGGCGAAGGGCATGCAGGCGATGACCGGATACAGGTAGCGCATGTAAGTCGAGCCGTTGCACGGGCCAATCAGGCACACAGCGAGCACGCCCAACAGCGGCACCCAGATCGCCAGCGCACGCCATGAATGACGACGCAGCAAGTAGACCACCACGGCGATCATGATCCACACATAGGTGGCCGAGCTCATGGTGAGCGAGATAAAGGGAACACGCTGCACCGCCACACGGTACAAATTGATCAGGTGGTCGCACCAGCGCACCACGTTGCTGTCAACCGGATGGAAGTCGAAGTACTTGAGGTTGTCGGGACGCGCCATGATCTCGGCACTACGCGCCGTGCTGTAGACCCAGGCATCGCGCGCGCTCGGATAAAAATAACCATAGTAGTTATTGATAAGCGCCGAAATATAGCACTCGGGATCCTTTTTGAACATCTGGGCCCACACCTCAAAATAGGCCTTGATGTCCTCCTGCGAGGCGTACTCGTTAAAGCAGTTCTTGACGGCATCGGACTTGTCGGGGTTGTAGCGGCGGCCCAGGTTCTCGTACTTGAGCACCCGATCGATCGCAGCGCGCTCCTCATCGGTTACCAAACCGTCGCAGGGCGCCTCCACGATGGTGCCGTCCTCCTTAACCGTAGGGTTGACGCCCGAGTTGAGGCCGTCGTGCTTTTGGACGAAACGAGCCGTCTGCTGGAACGGAATCGAGAGGATTTCGCGCTTGGAACCGGGCGTAATGTCGTGCGCCGGCATAAAGACCTTGGTGAAGTACATATTAGAGGCAAGGCAGAGCGCGAGCACCGCGAGAACGCCAACCCAGCGGAAACGCGGGATGGCGCCCGAAGGCGCAGCACCAGTCTGCTTGGCTGCACGACGAGCCACATGCACGTCCCATACGCAAAACGCCGCCGCGATTACGCATGCCGCCAGGGGAAACACCAGGCCGCCGTTGCGCAGAAATGTGGAACCCATGGCGCCCAGAGCGAGCAGCAGCCAGTCGTGGCACGCAAAGAGCACGGGGGCTTTCTCGCCCGCTCGCTCGGCATTGGCATCACGACGGGGCAAGCCACATGCCACGAGCTTGACGGTCTGTACCAGCAGCACCAAGAACGCGTCGGCAAAGAGCACGTCTTTGGTGAGCAACGCCGCGTAGTTAGAGAACATCGGCATAAACGCAAAGAACAGCAGGATCGCACCGCGAACCGGCAGACTCACGCCCAGTTTGCGCAGCGACGAAATGGAATAGGCCATGCAGGCAGCCGTGATGACGAACTGAGCACAGGTATAGATGGCAAGACCTGCGTTGGCACTGTTGAACAGTGAAAGCCCCAGCTGGACGCACGAGCCGATAATGGCCGTGTGCACTACGGGATGATGCCCGTTGAGCAGCACGTTGGGGTTGAGTAGGCGCAGGTAGTCGCTCGTGCCGTTGGGATAGTTGAACCACTGGCGAATCTGCGCGCCCGTATCTCCCATAAAAAGGCCGGGCAGCGAAGCGATGAGCGTGGGCGTCCAGGCGATCATAAGCACCAGGAAGGGCCCGGCAAAGGGATGGACCGAGAGCACGGCGTGAGTCACACGCCATACGCGGCCAAAGTGCGCTTCGGAAAACGGGATGCGTCGGGAGCTCAGCCAATCTAGACACTCAAAGGCAAGGTAGAAGGCAACGATCGCCAGGAGCATCCAGCCCGCGCCGCCAATCCAGGCGCAGATGATGCGAGCTTTGTCGCCAAGGACAATCTCGGCCGAGTCGGTGAGGTCGTAGCTGCGGCCGAACACCATGCAGATGGCGAAGAACAGCGACGGCAGAATGATCGATGGACGCCAGGTGTCGCCACGACCAAAGAACACGTAGCGAAACGGCAGAGTGAGCAAGCAGGCAAGCGCAAGCAGCATGACCGCGTCGGTATGGCCGGCAAACGAGAGGAGCACCTCGTAGCACACGTACAGCATGCCCGAGGCTTTGGGGTCAATCGCCAAGACTGCGTTGCTCGACACCGGGGCGGGATCGATGGAAAACGCCGTGGTCGCCAACAGCGCGAGCAAAAATGCGATGAGAGTCTGCTTGGCGGGGTAGCGCTTAAACCAGACGATGCGGGCAGCGTCGCGCGCAGCCGTTGTGGAGAGGTCAGAATCCTTCACAGTCCGAAAGCCTTTCTAGAAACCTGCCAAAAAGGGACAGGTTTATTTTGGCAGGTTTTATCTGGGGAAACGTTACGGTTCTGTCATCGTTGCCCAGCGAACCACCACAAAGGTGCCTGTTCACTTTTTGGTGGTTAAGCGTCGAGGTAGATGCGCTGGGGTTGGTTGCGGCGACGAGCAAAGATGATGAGCGCCAGGCCCGCGATTACGAGCGGCAGGCTCAGCAGCTGACCCATGGTGATGACGCCGCCCAGCAGATAGCCCAGCTGCGCATCGGGCACACGCACAAACTCAATCAAAAAGCGAACGATGCCGTAACCCATCACAAAGACGCCCATAAACGTGCCTTGGGGCAGTAGCGGCTTTTTGCGGCTGAGCACCTGCAGAATGCAAAAGAGCACAATACCCTCGAGGAATGCCTCGTAGAGCTGGGAGGGATGGCGCGGCATATCGCCCGCGGTGCCGCCAAAGATCACGCCCCAGGGCAGATCGGTCGGCTTGCCCCACAGCTCGCCGTTGACAAAGTTGGCGCAGCGTCCCAGACATAAGGCCAGCGGAGCACCGATAACGGCAAGGTCGGCGATGGTCCAGGCGTCGAGCTTGTACATGCGGCACACGAGCACGCCGCCGATGATGCCGCCCACCAGGCCGCCATGGAAGCTCATGCCGCCTTCATTGGTAGCAAAGATCTCGAGCGGATGCGCCCAGTAGTAGCCGTCGCCGTAAAAGATGACGTAGAACAGGCGGGCGCCAATGATAAGGCCAAAGACCACGCCGACTACGACACTCGTCAGGTCGTCAATCGTGATGTTAAAGCCCCAGCGACGCTGCGTGCGGTACATGACGACCGCCGTGAGCAGGGCGCCGACCACGTAGGCCAGGCCGTACCAATAGATGGTGATGGGCCCCGCCGAGATGGCGACGGGATCAAGCATATGGTAGAGGTCGTTGAGCATATCGGTCCCCCTGCTCCCTACATACAAATGCGGCCGCGGGCCTTGCGCTCGCAGCCGCATATTCGGGCGTGACGTCTATGCGGAGCATATCGCCCGCAGCTTTCACTTCTTAGAACGGCGCATACTCGTCGTACAGGTCATCGGTCTCGCCGGAGGCATTGACCTGCTCGACACGCGTAACGCCGGGCACGTGCTCCTTGAGGATACGCTCGATGCCCATGGAAAGCGTCAGGGCGCTCATGGGACAACCGGCACAGGCGCCCTGAAGCTCCAGCTTGACGACGCCCTCGTCATCAACGCCTATATACTCCATGTCGCCGCCGTCGGCCTGCAGGTTGGGGCGAATCTCTTCAAGAACCTTCTTAAGCAGCTCTTCGTTAACAGCCACAGGGGCTCCTTTCTCACAATAACGCGGGCGCGCCCGCGGACAGAAGCTATGTTACTACAGCCATGTACCCGCTCACGAGCCGTCCATGCGCGCAGACGCGACTTTCACGAGTAGTCAATTTGGGACGGGGCTCTTTTGGCTGTTTTGCCGCCAGCTGGCGTTGGCACGCACTACTGCTGAGCTTGTCCCCCGGTACAATCTGAACATCGACGATGACCTGGCGGTAGCTGATGCCGCAGGAGTCGAGAATGCGGCGGCTGATACGGCCGTCATCGGTGTCGGCATACTTATTGTCCAGGTAGACGACCTCGCCCACGCCCACCTGCGCCAGAATCTTGGCGCAGTCGTGGCACGGGAACAGCGTGACGTAGACCGTGGAACCCTCGAGGTCTTTGAGCGAGCCGCGGTAGTTGAGCACGGCGTTTGCCTCGGCATGCACCACGTAGTTGTGCTTGTCCTGCAGCGGGTCGTCGCTCGTTCCCCACGGGAAAAAGTCATCGTTGAGTGCCGAGGGTGTGCCGTTGTAACCCACCGAAAGGATGCGGTGGTTGGTGTTGGCGATGCACGCACCCACCTGCGTGTTGGGGTCCTTGCTGCGGCGCTGCGCGGCGATGGCCACGCTCATAAAGAACTCGTCCCAGCTAATGACGTCCAGGCGCTTGCCTGACGAAGTTTGATGAAGATCGTCCGACATGGCAGACACCTCCGTAATCGCAATAGTTTGACCCATTGTAGCAGGTGAAAGGTGGAGGCGTTTGTCCCACCGGCGCCCTCACCTTTACACGCGGCGGGGCTTTTGGTTGATGCGGTAGAGCTCGGCGAGACCCCGCAACGTCAGCGCGTCGTCAACCGTCAGGCTATGGCCGACCAGCGACGCAAGTGCCTCGGCATCGTCGCCGGTAATTACGATGGGCACGTCGCCCTCCCCCGCGGCCTTGGTCGCGCGCATCTCGGCGAGCACCATGTCGAGCATGCCGTCGATGCGGGCTACCTCGCCCAAGACCACGCCCGAGCGCATGGCCTCGCGCGTGTTGCGACCGATCACATGCGTTGGCGCCGAAGGCTCGACCTGAGGCAGGCGCGCCGCAGCGGCCGAGAGCGAACGGGCGCCGAGCGCCAGCCCCGGCGCGATAACGCCGCCGACAAAGGTACCACGCGCGTCGATGACCTCGATATTGGTCGTGGTGCCCAGGTCGATCACGATGCACGGAGAGCCGTAGACGGCACGGGCCGCCACGGCGTCGGCGATGCGGTCGGGGCCGATCTCGGCCGGGTCGTCGTAGTGGACGGGCATGCCAGTCTTGAGGCCCGGGACCCACGGTGAGCACGCGCCCCGTGCAGGTACGGGAAAGCGCCGCCTTCCATGGGCGTTCGAGCGCCGGCACCACGCAGCTCAGCACTGCGGCCGCGGGAACGAGTGCACCCGGCACGCCCGCATCGGCTGACAGCGCGCCCATGACCTGCGCGAGCCTCATACGAGCCTCTATCGGCCGTGATGCTCGACGGCGTCGTGATCTCGCACGTCGCAAGCGGACATTCCTGCGCCGCAGCCGAATCCTCGGCAAATAGGCCAAAGCGAATAAACGTGTTGCCCACGTCGACCGTCAATATATATGCGCACCCATTAAGCATCGTCGGCGCTCCTTTCGTCTGCCCAGCAGTATATCGCCTACCTAAACCAGTCATCCCAAAATGACTAGCTTGCGGCTATACTGGTGCGCGGTCGCGCGCGAGCTCACGCGGCGGCCCTTGGTAACCCGACTTCCCGCGCCGTATCCGTAGCGGCGCTCCCGGAGGAAGCGGATATACGCAAAGGAGTTTTATATGAGCAATCCCTCGAACCGTGCTTCGATGCGCGGGCAACTCACGCTGCGTGGCGTCGTCATCGGCGTCCTTGGCTGCGTGATTATCACAGCAAGCTCGGCCTACACCGCCCTCAAGATGGGCGCACTCCCCTGGCCGATCGTCTTCGCTGCCGTCATCTCGCTGTTCTTCCTTAAGCTCATGGGCAACGCCAGCCTCAACGAGGCCAACGTCACCCACACCATCATGTCCGCAGGCGCCATGGTCGCCGGCGGCCTGGCGTTTACCATCCCGGGCGCCTGGATGCTGGGCTATGCCGACCAGATCAGCTGGCTTGACATGTTTATCGTGGCGCTCGCCGGCACCATCCTGGGCCTGCTGGCCACCGCGCTCATCCACCGTCACTTTATCGTGGATGCCGCGCTTGAGTTCCCCACCGGCAACGCCGCAGCTCAGACCCTGCGCGCGACCGAGGCTGGCGGCAAAACCGGCAAACAGCTCTTTGGTTCCATGGCCATCGCAGGCATCTACAGCGTGCTGCGCGACGCCCTGGGTGTGGTGCCCAGCATGCTATGCACGCTCAACATCCCCGGCGTGACCTTTGGCATCTACAACTCGCCCATGCTGCTCTCCGTCGGCTTCCTCGTGGGCTTCGCCCCGGTCGCCTTCTGGTTTGTCGGCGCCCTGCTGGGCAACTTTGGCATCATCGTGGGCGGCACCACTGCCGGTCTGTTCGACGTTGTGACTGCGCAAGGCATCGTCAAGTCCCTGGGCATGGGCCTCATGATGGGCTTTGGCGTCGCCGTCGTCCTCAAGGACATCCTGCCGCAGGTCGCCGGCATCGTCCGCGGTCTTGCCGCCGACAGCTCCACCGACACCGACGAGCAATCGCTCATCTCGGGCTCCCTTAAGCTCGACGCCGGCATCATCGGCCTGGGCGCTGCCGCCATCGCCGTGATCATCGCCATCGTGCTTGACCTTGGCCCCGTTCCGGCCGTCATCGTGACGCTGTTCACCTTTGTCACCACCATCATGAGCGCACAGAGCTGCGGCCAGACGGGCATCGACCCCATGGAGATCTTTGGCCTCATCGTTATGCTCATCGTTGCCGCCTTTGCACAGATCGCTCAGGTCAAGCTGTTCTTTATCGCCGGCATCGTGGCCGTGGCGTGCGGCCTTGCGGGCGACGTCATGAACGACTTTAAGGCCGGCGCCGTGCTGGGCACCAACCCGCGCGCACAGTGGGTCGGCCAGGCCATCGGCGGCATCGTGGGCGCCCTGGTCGCCGCCGCCGTCATGGTCGCGCTCGTCACCGCCTATGGTCCGGACGCCTTTGGTCCCGACAAGAGCTTCGTTGCCGCGCAGGCAAGCGTTGTCGCTACCATGGTCTCGGGCATCCCGAGCGTGCCGTGGTTCGTTGGCGGCTTTATCGCCGGCATCGTCATGTACTGGCTCGGCATTCCGGCCATGATGATCGGCCTGGGCGTGTACCTGCCATTCTACATGTCACTCACGGCATTCCTGGGCTCCTGCGTCAAGCTCGCCTACGACAAGTGGTCCGCCCACCGCGACGCCACCGCTGGTCTTTCTGACGAGGAGAGAGCTGCCAAGGACGCCGCCTTCCAGGAGCAGGGCCTGGTCGTCGCCAGCGGCCTGCTCGGCGGCGAGTCCATCGTCGGCGTTATCCTGGCGTTTGTCTCTGTTGGCTTGAGCCTGCTGGGCTAAGCTGAGCAGCAGCTCGACAGCAACCATATTGCCTACGATTTGCCCGGTCGGTAGCTTTTGCGGCTACCGACCGGGCTTTTTGATACCAACGCAAAGAAAGGCCGGCGCGCTGCGTTTAACAGCGCGCCGGCCTTATCGTTTGGGTATCGAGACGGTCCCGCTATGAATTGAAGTTCACTGCAGAGCCGACGCCCGGATCGCTACATGTGCTTGCGACGACGATCGCCCAGCGTCACGCCCGCGGCCACAAGGGTGATACCGCCGATGACGAACACCTCGCCCGCAAGAGCGGAGTCATCACCGGTCTGGGCGAGCGCGGCAGGCGCAGCCTGTTTCTTGGCAACGGGGGCCTTTGCAGCGGTCTGCGTAACCTGGGGCTTGGCCTGAGGCTTGCTCTGCGGCTCGGCCTTGGGATGATACTTGTCGTACTCGGCCTGAGCGGCAGCCAAGGCATCCTTGGCATCTCCGAGCTCGGCCAGTGCAGCGGCATAGGCGCCGTTGGCATCGGACAGCTTGGCATCGGCATCGCTCAGGGCAGCCTTGAGACCAGCGGCGGCATCGACGGCAGCCTTATAGCGAGCGCAGGCAGCATTCAGCTTGACCAGCTTCTCGTTGCCCGTCGTGCCCGCGGCAAGGGATGCCTTGTGGTCGACAGCTTCAAGATCGGCCTTGAGCGCCTCGTCGCTGGCAAGCTCGGCCTTGGCCTTGACGATCTCGAAGTTCGCATCGACGACGGCTTCGTTGGCGGCCTCGAGCTGCTTCGTGGGCATCGGCGACGCCGGCGACGGCGGCGTCATAGGCGACCTTGGCGTCGTCGACCGTCTTTCGTGGCTCCAGCGAAGCGCTCGAAGGCCTTGTTTGCGGTGGCCAGTTCGCCCTCGGCAGCCTTGGCCTTGGCCTGCGCGTCGGACACAGCCTGCGTCTTGGCGGCAACTGCCTGCTTGGCGTCCGAAAGAGCGGTCGCGGCGTGCACATCTGCGGCCTGAGCCTTGTCAACGCCAGCCTGGGCAGTGTCGTCGGCCTTCTTGGCATCGTTAAGCGTGCCCTGTTTGTTCGCAAGATCCGTCTTGGCGGCATCGCGCTTGGCGGTAAGGTCCTTGACCGAAGCCGTGGCGTTGTCATACGCCTCGCTGGCCTGGTCGGACTTTACCTTGGCAGCATCGCGGGCGCTGCGAGCCTTCGCCTTGTGAGCAGCGGCATCGGCTGCCTTCGTCTTGCTGTCAGCAAGCGTGGCGTTTGCCTTATCGAGAGCTGCCTGGGCAGTAGCGGCCTCGCTCTTGGCGGCGTCGAGCTTGGTCTTGGGCGTCTTGACGTCGATACCCTTGAGTTTGGCTTCAGCGGCGTCGTATGCCGTCTTCGCGGCGGCGGTGCCGGACTTAGCCTTCTCGTACTCGCCCTTGGCGGTGTTCACGTTCGTGTCGGCCGCGGTATAGGCGTCGCGTGCGGAATCCTTTTTATTGACGGCAGCGTAGTAGGCATTGCTGGTTGAACCGTAATTCTTCTGCGCCTCTGCCAGCTTATTCTGCAGCTGCTTCAGCTGCTCCTTCTGCTCCTGCGTGCCGCCTGCATTGTAGGCGGAAGCGATGTAGTCGTTGACGAGCTTCTTGAACTCGGAGACAGTGAAATCAGCCTGAGTGTCATCATCGCTGTAATCGAAGATGGTTACCTCGGAATCGGTGTTCTTACCGCTACCGGTCGCGATGCCGATAGCTTCCGTAGCGGAATCGACGATGTTGAGATAGTGCCCGCACTCTTGGTAGATGCTATTGTAGTTCTGATAGATGTAATAGGACTCATATCGGTATTTGCCGAGTTCGTCGCCATACTGCTCTACATACTTATCGAAAATCTTCTTTTCCTGAGTATAGAGGCCGGTGTATGGCCAGCCTAGGGTATCCTCGGTCTCGCCGCCGGTATATGCGCCGCCTCCGCCGGCAAGATTTTCGCCGTTGTCGAAGTAGCAGTTCGAGTGTCCCCAGATGTTCGATGAATATGATGTATTGAGGGCGGCTGCCACAGTCATGCGGAGGCTGACGCTGAGCGCCGACTGACCGTTCGCCTTGCGGAGGTTGTTCTGTGTATCAAGGTAGGTCAGGGCGTTGCGCATCTGCTCCAAGGAAAGCGGGTTGGTGTCGCGAGACATGTCCTGATCGACGTACTGGTCATACCATTCGGCCTTGTCAGCGGCACCGGTCAGCATCGATACGGCTTCCTGGGCGTTCTTTTTCTGCGTGGCTGTGAACTGGCTGCCGCCGATGATGTAGTTCATGAAGCCGAACATACCCTGGCTGATGACATTCTGGTCTACGGTCATATTCGACTTGAGGTCGGCAATCTGCTGGTTAAGCTTGTCGACTTCAGTGCTCGCGGCATCATAAGCGCTCTTTGCCGATGTAACTTCGGCGCAAATTGCATCGTATTCAGCACGCTTCTGCTGGCGGACCTCGACGAGTCGGTCGTACTCTGCCTTCTTGTCTGCCTCGGTCTGCTGGGCCTGCTCGTATGCCGACTTCGCGGTGTCACGCTTACTGGCCGCGTCCTTGTACTCCTTGTTTGCCGCATCGTATGCAGACTGGGCAGATGCCACGGCAGCGTTGGCGGCGTTGGCCTTCTCCTGCGCGGCGGTGACGGTAGTCTGCGCAGCCTGCAGGTTCGCCTGTGCGGTGCGTCTGCAGTCGTCGCGGCTTCGAGCGCGTCCTGCGCGGTCTTGAGCTCACCAGCAGCAGCTTTCTTGGCGGCCTCAAGCGCACTCAGGTCAACCACCCGTACCCGAGACGGC
>ENA-OQJF01000347-OQJF01000347.1-human-gut-metagenome-genome-assembly--contig:-NODE-347-length-12446-cov-1.745677_pt1 | contig 12446 bp, 12 predicted proteins | sample MGYA00242595_ERZ504761 | MGnify/ENA primary metagenome ERZ504761 (study PRJEB26092, sample SAMD00036367) | human gut metagenome | host: Homo sapiens | study: EMG produced TPA metagenomics assembly of...
CTGGTATTCAATCATACTGTACTGAAAGCTTGACACAAGTGTGACAAGCGCCGACAAAAGCGCTGTTGCAAGAATTATTCCGACTATCGTGACAATAGTTCTTTTCCTGTTGAGCTTTAAGTTTTTTAATGTGAGTGTCTTCATCAAATTCATCTGATTTTACCATCCTCTATCATTATTGTGCGGTCAGCCGCCTTTGCAAGCTCCATATTGTGTGTAATCATAATGATTGTCTGGTTGAGCTCACGGTTTGAGGTCTTTAAGAGATGCATAATCTCGTTGCTGGCCTTGGTATCCAGGTTTCCGGTCGGCTCATCCGCGAGCACTATAGATGGTCTCGTAATCAGGGCTCTTCCTATAGATGTGCGCTGCTGCTGGCCTCCTGAAAGCTCGTTTGGCAGATGAGTGCGTCTCTCTGTAAGTCCAAGGCGCAAAAGCATGTCATCCATCTGTGCTTTTTCCACCTTTCTTCCATCAAGCTCCATCGGGATTGCCATGTTTTCCTCCACATTTAATATAGGTATCAGATTATAAAACTGATAAATTATGCCTACCTGTCTTCTTCTGAATATGGCAAGCTCATCATCATTCATTGCAAAAATATCAGTGCCGTTTATATACACCTTTCCGCTTGTTGGCCTGTCAACACCTCCGAGCAGATGAAGCAGTGTGGATTTTCCGGAGCCGCTCGCCCCGACAATTGCCACAAACTCTCCCTTTTCCACGCTCAATGACACATCGTCCAAAGCCTTGACCTGATTTTCTCCGGCTCCATATATTTTTGATAAGTGTTCTACTCTAAGCAGTTCCATTTAATTCTCCTTTTCTTCTCTATGCATTTTTGAGTGCTGTGCGGTCTGTCCTTTAAAGTGCAGCCGCCCCCGCGATACAAGTGTATAATACATTATGTAAAAGTTACAGGTAGGTTACTTTTAAAAAAATATTACACCAAAAATGAATTTCTAAATTCCACCGCCCAATAGGGTGATGGAATTTACTCTCGCACAGTAGATATTTACTCTTTCATATAATCATGTTATGGTTATGACTCCTTCTGACAGCAGTAGAAGGAGAATCATTATGAGTAAATATATACCAGGAAACCAGAAGCACCTTACTTTAAATGATCGGATCTATATTGAAAATGAACTGGCAAAAGGGACTACATTTAAAGACATTGCAGCATTTTTATGTAAAGATCCAACAACTATATCTAAAGAAGTCCGTGCTCATCGGCTTTCAGATTGGTATCACAAAGGTACTTTTTATAACGCAAAGAACTTTTGCATTCATCGTTACCATTGTCAAAAGACCAATGCCTGTGGAAAAATCCTTCTCTGTGGCATTAAATGTGCCTCATGTCCTACATGTAATCAGACCTGCAAGGACTTTGAAAAAGAACGATGTAAACGATTGGACAAAGCGCCATATGTTTGCAATGGCTGCACGATTGCACATAAATACTATTACAACGGCCGTGCTGCTGACAGAAAATATCGTGAACTGCTGATATCTTCTCGTTCTGGAATAAATATGACCAAGCACCAGCTCCATCAGAAAGACCAGATCATATCTCCATTGATTGAGCAGGGGCGAATCCCCTTATCAAATCCTTACAAATCACCCGGAACTGGATATGTCTGTCCGTTCTATGTACACATACATTGACAAAGGACTCTTCACAGCAAGAAATATTGATTTGAAAAGACAGGCAAAATTCAAACCACGAAAGTGTCATAAAACACAAAATCACTGAATCGTTCTGTTTTTACACACAGAACCTACTCTGACTTTTGTTCATTAGACCTGTCGTCTTTTGTGGAAATGGATACAGTCCATTCCTCAAGAGAATCAAACAAGACTCTCCTGACACTGTTTTTTACGAAAGAAAAGCTATTTCTTGCCTTTTTACTTAACCGATGTACCAAAGGTGCTGTAAGACTTACCTTTGACCGTTTAGAGAAGCGCCTGGGCACATATGAATTTATATCCGTTTTTGAAAATATATTGACTGATAGAGGTTCCGAATTCGGAGATCCGGTAAGCCTTGAGACAGGCATTCATGGAATCCAGAGAAGCAGCATCTACTATTGTGATCCAATGCGCAGCGGACAAAAAGGCGCTATAGAACAAGCACACACAATGCTTCGTATGGTTTTACCGAAAGGAACTTCTTTTGAATTCTTAACACAATGGGATGTGAATCTCATCGTAAACCACATCAACTCCACTCCGCGAGAAATCCTCAGTGGAAGGACACCATATGAAGTTGCATTAGAAACGCTTGGTGAAGATATCTTAAAAGCATTTCAGCTTAAGCCGATTGAACCGGATAAGGTTAATCTGACGCCTAAGCTGATACGCTTTAACCATTAATAAAACTAATCGAAATCTGCTGTCAGACTGGATGTAAACTTTTCACATTTTTAAGATGCGGCTGGTGGAATTTAGTCTAGCACACCGAATTCCAGTAGCCTATTTAGCATGTCTAGAAATCGAGAAAATTTCGATAAGTAACATTAATTATAGCAGAAAACGAGAGATTTAGTCCAAAAATTTCTTGTTAAACCAGCAAAATTTAAATCACGATGGAATTTACTCTTGCACTGGAATTTACTTTTTCAAGTCAGCGGACTTTTTTCTCTATGAAATATATATGCGTTATGTTATAATCCATTGATATATGATAGTCATAATAATTCTATCCACCACACAATCATAAATGAGGGGGCAAAATACCTTTTGACCCTCATATCATTATATTTTTATATACGGAGGAAATAATGTTCAAAAAAGGAGTGGTTCCCTCCCAGGGACTGAGAATTATCATCGTCGGATGCGGCAAGGTAGGCCGTACTCTCGTTGAGCAGCTTGGCAAGGAGGGGCACGACATAACAATTGTCGACAAAAACAGGGAGAGGATTTCCCAGGTATCCAATATCTATGATGTAATGGGTATTGCAGGAAACGGTGCCAGCTACAAGATACTGCAGGAAGCGGGTATTGATGATGCCGACTTAATCATCGCAGTCACAGGCTCTGATGAGCTGAATCTGCTATGCTGTACCATTGCCACACAGGTCGGCAACTGTGCTGCTATAGCCAGAGTCAGAACGCCTGAATACAGCCAGGAGGCCAAATATCTGCGCGACAAGCTTGGTCTTGCACTCATTATCAACCCTGAGCTTGAGGCAGCTATTGAGATGGCTCATATTCTTCATCTGCCGTCCAGCCTTGAGGTAACAAACTTTGCTCACGGTCAGGCACAGCTCATCAAGTATGAGATTCCCGAGGGCAGCATCCTCGACGGAACAAAGCTCATGGATCTGGGCACCAGACACCATGCCAACATACTTATCGGTGCAGTCGAGAGAGATGATGAGGTCACTATCCCATCAGGTGATTTTGTGCTCCGCAAGGGCGACAAGCTGTCATTTGTCGGCGAACGCAGACATACAAAGGAATTTTCAGCCACATCGGAGTCAATACACACAGCGTAAAAAATACACTGATTATCGGAGGCGGCAAAGCCGCATATTACCTGGCAAAGCAGCTCATATCACGTGGCATAAAGGTCAAAATAATCGAAAATAGCTTCGAGCGCTGTGAAGAACTTTCCATACTGCTTCCGGATGCTGTCATCATAAACGGTGACGGAACAGAACAGGCACTCTTAAAGGAAGAGGGCATAGAGACCTGCCAGTCATTTGTACCTCTTACCGGTATAGACGAGGAAAACATCATGCTTACGCTCTATGCGAAGCAGGTTTCCAATGCAAAGGTCATAACAAAGCTTAATCGTATAACTTTTACCAATGTCATAAACAGCCTAGACCTTGGCAGTGTAATCTCACCAAAATACATCACCTCAGAAGCCATAATTGCCTATGTCCGTGCAAAGAAAAACTCTATGAACTGCAATATAGAGACTCTCTACCACATGTACGACTCAAGAGTTGAAGCAATTGAGTTCTTTGTATCAGAAAACTCAAATGTGACAGACATACCGCTTCGAGACCTAAAGCTCAAAAAGCATCTGCTCATCTGCTTCATCAACCGAAACGGCAAAATTATTATACCTACAGGTAATGACTGCATACAAAAAAATGATACTGTCATGATTATAACAACCCATACCGGCTTTACAAATCTTCAGGATATTATGGAATAGTGGGGGAATGATATGAACACTTCAGTAATTCGATATCTTTTGGGATATATTTTAAAGCTTGAAGGCTTTTTGCTGCTTCTGCCATGTATTGTTGCCGGTATTTATTATGAAAAAAGCGGCATCTACTTTTTGATTGTTGCACTCATAAGCATAGCTATCGGTTTTATTTTTTCAGCTAAAAAACCGAGGGATTTTACCTTTTACCTGAAGGAGGGCTGTGCAACAACCGCACTGGGCTGGATTGTACTGAGTATATTCGGCTGTCTGCCGTTTTACATATCAGGAGAGATCCCAAGCTTCACAGATGCTCTTTTTGAGACCATCTCCGGCTTCACCACGACAGGAGCGAGCATCCTGCCTGAGGTAGAATCACTCTCATATTGCATGAATTTCTGGCGCTGCTTTACGCACTGGATTGGCGGTATGGGTGTGCTTGTTTTTCTTCTGGCAATCATCCCGCTTTCAGGCGGCAGCAATATCAACCTGATGCGCGCAGAAAGCCCCGGGCCTTCAGTTGGAAAGCTCGTTCCAAAGATGAAGCATACCGCCAGGCTTTTATACATAATATACTTTGGTCTTACGACTATGGAGATTATTTTCCTGCTTTTCGGGAAAATGCCTCTGTACGATGCCATCTGTACCTCTCTTGGCACAGCCGGAACAGGAGGCTTTGGTATCAAAAACGACAGCTTTTGCGGCTACAATGTTTATCTGCAGTGGGTTGTTACCATATTTATGATACTTTTCGGTGTCAATTTCAACGCTTACTACCTGCTTTTCTTCGGTCACATCCGTGACGCACTTAAGGTTGAGGAGGTCAGATACTATTTCGGCATCATAATAGCCTCCGTTGTAGTCATAAGCGTGAATATCGCGCATATGTGTACCGGTGTGTTTGACGCAGTCACAAAGGCAGCGTTTCAGGTTGGCTCAATCATCACGACAACCGGATTTTCCAGCACCGATTTCGACAGATGGCCTGAGCTTTCAAAGACACTGCTTGTGCTTTTGATGTTCATTGGTGCATGTGCCGGAAGCACCGGCGGCGGTATCAAGGTATCTCGTATTGTCATCGCTGTAAAGACAATACTTAAGGAGTTAAATGGCTACATTCACCCAAAGAGTGTGAAAAAGCTCACCTTTGAGCACAAGCCTGTAGACCATGATGTTATCAGGTCAATAAATGTTTATTTCATGACGTATGCCGTCATTTTTGTTGTTTCAATGCTGCTTGTTTCCGTTGAAACTATGATTTCACTACCAATTTCACGGCTGTCGCAGCTACATTTAACAATATCGGACCGGGTCTTTCTCTGGTCGGTCCGACATGCAATTTCGGCTTTTTTAATAATTTCTCCAAATATATACTGATGTTTGACATGCTTGCCGGAAGACTCGAGCTGTTTCCACTGCTCATCCTCTTCCATCCGTCAATCTGGAAGGAATTATTTATTCAAGCAGATAAAAAAGTAAAAGGGAATAGAAAGGAGAAACAAAATGTTCGCATGTAAAAATTGCGGTGGAAATGTGAAGTTTGACATCAAATCAGGCCAGTTAGCCTGTGAATACTGTCATTCACTTTTCGACCCTTACGCGTACGAGGACAAAACCTCTGACGCCGAGGTCCAGAAGGACTTCGAAGCAACCATTTTCACATGCCCTCAGTGCGGAGGAGAAATCCTGAGCACAGACGATACCGCAGCAGGCTTCTGCAGCTTCTGCGGTGCATCAACTGTGCTCTACAGCCGCATGCAAAAGGAGCACAAGCCGGCTTATATCATACCATTTGCAAAGAGCAAGGATGACTGTAAGCAGGCCTACATGAGCCTCATGAAAAAGGCTATTTTCGTGCCAAAGGAGCTTAAGGATCCTAAGTTTATCGATGGATTCAGAGGTATCTACATGCCTTACTGGACATATTATGTAACCCAGAAGGCTCCTATTTCACTTCCGGCGAAAAAATCCCACCGTTCAGGAGATTACATAATTACAGACCATTTCAGGCTCGAGGGAGATCTCGACGCCTACTACAAGGGACTGTCCTACGATGCATCATCATCCTTTGATGACAGCATCAGCGAAAAACTTGCGCCATATGATGTGAAGAAAATGAAGCGCTTTACACCGGCATTCTTAAGTGGTTTTTACGCTGATACAGCTGATTTACCATCAACGGTTTACGCAAGTGACGCAATGGATGCTGCCTGCACAAACACAGTAAGCGAAATAAGTAAAGAGCCAGCCTTTACCGGCTTGTCAGTCGACAGTGACTCCGCTGCTCTTTCTCCTTTAAGTCTTGGCACTACTGTAAAAGAGACAGATTACTCAATGTTTCCGGTATGGTTTTTGTCGTACCGCAATAAGGATCGTGTGGCATATGCCACAGTAAACGGCCAGACCGGCAAGGTTGTTGCAGATCTGCCTATATCTGTCGGTAAATTCCTGCTAGGCTCACTCATTGCAGCAATTCCGGTATACATTTTATTATGTCTGCTGACGGTTCTCACTCCCGGAATGACTCTCACCATAGTCGGTGTGCTTGCTATTATCGCAAATATCTGTTACTCACAGGAGCTGACCATGATTGCTGTAAAGGAAGCCGGTACCGAGGATAAGGGCCGTATCGCAAAGGAACAGCCGGAGGCACTTGGTGCAATCAACAACCGCAGACGCCTTAAGGCTGCAAAAAAGGCCACGAAAACCATAAAGAAAAAACAAACACATCGTTTGTAGCTTACTTTATACTTTTATATTTGTCATTCAATTTGTTCCTGCTCTGTTTGCAATCATTGCAGGTATCGGAGGCAGCTTTAGCAATGCAGACGGCAGCCTGATTTTATTTGTTATTTTGACCATCATATCATTTATTTTTCAATCAGAGCCTTCTCAAGCTTTGACAGGATGCCCGGACACAAGGGAGTTGCCGGACTCATCTTTGGCATGGTATCCATGCTTATTGGCGATGCTGTTCTTTTGTTCCAGCCGGTGCTCGATGCATGGTACTATGGCGCAGCTTTTATCATCATCGCCTCAGTGCTTATCACACTGATTAATGTCATCCGCGCATTCAATGTGCTTACAACGCGCAAGCTGCCACAGTTTGCCACACATAAGGGAGGTGATGACCGTGCATAGAAATAATTATAAAAGTCCTTTTTTGCATTGTATAAAATGCAGGTGTTCAGCTTTGTTTACATTATTTTTGCTTGTTACAATCCTTGTTTTGAGCAGCTCATCAAATGTATATGCCACTGAGACAGCCACAAATTACAATCTAAGCGGCACAAACAAGTCTACCGGCTACGAGTACATCCTTGAGGACTCTGCCAATTTCATTGACGATGCCGTAAAAGGCAAGCTCATCTCACAGATGAAAAAGGCAACCGAATACTGCAACATAGCTGTTGTCACCACTACCTCACATCCTTACGGAAGCACTGAAAGCTATGCAGTCAATACCTTTGAAGGCTATTTCGGAACCGGTGCAAACGGTGTCATTTTTGTAATAGACAGAGATTTAAACGAGATTTATCTGGCTTGTGAGGGAAGCGCGCAGAGAACCATTCCAAACTCAAAATGTAACTCCATCTGTGACAACACTTATATATATGCCACCTCAAGTCATAATTACGACTATTTCACCTGCTGTATGGAAACAATAGACCAGGTCAACACAGTCCTTGCAGGCGGACATATATCACAGCCTCTCAGATACATTTCCAGTATCTTTATCGCTCTCGCTGCCGGCATGATTTTTTGCTTTGTATATGCATTATCCCTGTCAAAGGGCCGCAAGGCTAAGAGCAACGAGCTCATGGGTGCAGCATTTACAAAGGTAGAGATTCAAAATGCACGCGCACGCTTTATGAACCAGACAAGACACTACAGTCCACAAAGCTCAGGCTCAAGTGGCGGTCACAGCGGTGGTGGAGGTCATAGTGGCGGCAGTCACAGTGGTGGCGGTCACAGTGGTGGCGGTCACCACATCTAACCTCTGATTTTGATAAATACAATACCATCATCAGCCCCGGCAAATGCCGGGGTTGTTTTATTACAAAAAAACACTAAAAAAATCTCAATTTATGATTGTTTTTAGTACAAATACACTATATAATATTCGTAGTATTTTGAATTATCTTTTAAATTGCTTTTAAATTAGACTAAATTGGTTGTGGAGCGGATATGATTAAACGCAGATATATGAGAACACGACAATTGAAACCCGGCATGATTATTGATCAGGTCATCAAGGATCCTACCGGCCGTAACCTGGTGGTACAGGGCTCAGCTATCGATGATTATATCATCTCTTCGCTGCTTAAGCTCGGTATAATGTCAGTATACATCCGCGAGGGAAATGCTGATCCTGACGATCCGGATGCCATACTGTCTCCAAAGGCTGCCGCCATGGTCAAACAGCTGCGTACGGACGACCGTTCCAAGGTCACCTTAAGCGACAGTGTCAGACAGCGTGTATCAACCGGTGTCCAGTACATCTTCAACAACACTAACTCCGAGGAGCTAACACAGGCAACAAACCAGATTGCAGACTCGCTCATGGAGGCCATCAATGAAAACGATGCCATAGCTGTCGATATCAGTTCCCTCAAAACAAGCGATGAGTACACCTTCAAGCACAGTGTGGATGTGGCTACTATTTCAATGATTCTTGCCAAGCAGATGAAGCTGCCTGACAACGAAATCCACGACATAGGTGTATCCGGCCTGCTGCACGATATAGGCAAGACAATGATCCCCAATGAGATTCTAAACAAGCCGGGCAGGCTCACGGATGATGAGTTTAATATCATGAAAAAACATTCCGTGTACGGCTACAATATGCTAAAAGACCGAAAGGATTTAAACAACTCTATACTGATGGGAGTGCTGCAGCACCACGAACGCATTGACGGAACCGGATATCCACTCGGCTTTGATGCACCAAAATCTGTCAGTTTGCAAAGATTTTGTCTGTCGCAGATGTCTATGATGCGCTTGTCACAAAGCGTCCGTACAAGGATGCCTTATCACAGCGTGATGCAGTTGAGATGCTTATGTCCATGACAAACCAGCTTGATATAGGTGTCATGCGTGCTTTCATGAGCAGTATGATTCTATATCCTGTTGATTCAATTGTACAGCTTAGCAATGGTGAAAAGGCAAGAGTTGTAAAAAACAGTGAGTACTACATTCTCCGACCAACTGTTGTCGGTGTCGATTCCGGCAGAGTATACAATCTGGGCAATGATTTGAAGTGCGCAAGTATTATTATACTTTAGACATAATGATTTGAGCCACCTTAAGAATAAAAAAGCTGATGCGTCATGCTTACATGCAGGCATCAGCTTTTTGTTCTCAATGGTTTTATAGTTATTAATTGCTTGCAAAAATAAAAAGCCCTCAGCACTGTGTACTGAGAGCTTTTTGTTTTAGCAGTCCGTACGGGAATCGAACCCGTGTTTCCGCCGTGAGAGGGCGGCGTCTTAACCGCTTGACCAACGAACCGTGTATTATAATATCATGGTACAAACGAATAATGCAAGTTATTTTTTTAATTTTTTCAAATAATTACAGCAGTCGCTATTTCTTCGGGATTTTTACTATTTCTTACATGGATACGATTTGAATATCCATTTTTTTCAAAACGATTGCCTTTATAACTGCTGATATGGGAACTGATAAATTCTGCCGCATATCCTCTGTTGCTGCGGAAGGAATTTCCGTCTGCCGAAATCCCCTTTGATCCGGCAATGCGCAGACCTGATTTCTTATTGGAACCACAGACATTCCCCTGTATAGAAGAATGGTTGCTTCTTATATTGAGTTCAATTCCATTGATCGCATTTTCAGAAGCAAAATTATCCGCTACCATTGCCGACTCACATCTCTGCAGAAGAATTCCTCTTGCCTTATTTTTGAAACTGTAATTGCCATCAACCACACTCTTATCAATACATTTTACAAGTATGCCATTTCCCGCGCTGGTACTGACTCTGTTGTGTTCAATACGGCTTCCTGCAGCAAGCCCTGAAGCCAGAAATCCCATCTTTCATAAATCCGGAGACTGTATTTCCGTAAATCCGGCAGATTTCTGTGAAGCCTCTGTTCCGACTGCATAAATCCCATATCCGTTTCCGCCGGAAAGATTGTTATAGGAAACTCTGATATTGCTTCCCTTGGCAACACTGATCCCCACATTGTTGTAGGTATGACTATCAGAAAGTCTGACTGTGTTCCCCCTGCATGAACAGTCTTCTGCAAGGGAAAATTTAATTCCGTCGCAATTTCCGCTGATCGTATTATTTCTGGCTGTAACTCCGCGAATAATATATCTTCCCACCGGAATTCCATTGGTCGTCGGATTTGCTGTATTCTCAGGATCATCATCTTCAGAAGGAATAGTTTCTCCTGCTGAGCCCAGAGATACCTCGCCTGTGATCCAGATTCCATATCCATTCCATTGTTTGCCATCTATTACGGTTGGTTCCAGAACTGTGATCTGATTATCAGCGATCAGAATGTTCTCTGCATATTGATTTCCCTCCGGAGATACTTCCTGACCGCTGACAGTATGTGCATTTCTGGTATAAACAGAACGCACATAAACACCACCGCCCACATTTGTCATGGTATTTCCCGTCACAACCGTATCCTGATAATTCAGGCACCATATCGCTCTCTTTTTCAGATTATTAAACCGGTTGTTACTGATCGTGATATTTTTATACGGTTTATCAAACATCATGCTGTGGCTTCCAATGCCGGCAAATACATCTTCAAAGGTATTATCCTTTATCACAATGTTCTCACAGACACTTCCGTCATATAGGAAGATATCCCGGGAAAATTCTCGGCATACAGGCATCCAGCTGGATACATTCCTGTCCGCCGCCTGTAAACTCTTTCCAGTAGCCCCTGAATGTACATCCGGTAACTTCCGCATTCTTCACTCCTGCAAGTTCCGAGAAAAATGTCGATTTAAGGTTATTAAGAAATGTTAACATTCTTCACTACAACAGTTCGTAGCATCGACCGATTCTAAAACCCTACAAACCCTCCAGGTCCTTCCTTGTACTTCCACACATTCATAGTTTGAATCCCCAGGTTCCGCCATCGATTAGTTATATTTACGGTATCCCTCGTATCCGGCCTGCCGATTTCTGTGTATCGCCAAGTACGAAGCAGGATTTCTTTTCTACGGGTAGAAGTTCTTTGTTAATTGGTGGCGCCCTCTAGCATATAAACAGATATTGCTGTAACATATGCAAAGTTCCCGTAAGTGTGTAATTTCCGGGCGGCACGATAACTTTACACTGCTTTTCATCCGTTGCCCTGTCCCTGGCCTGTGCCAGCAGTGTATTTAACTTTACAGTAATATCCTCTCCATCCTGCACATTCAGCACAAGTTCCTGCATATTTTCGCAGGACTGATCCGCATCCTCCGCAGAAAAAGTTTCAACGTCTCCATCACTGAAACCGTCGTCATCCCCAAATTCATTCTCTTCAGGTTTCTCTGCCGACTGCGTATCCGGTATTGACACATCTCCAAAAGTCTCTGAATCTTCTGATGAATCTTCAAACATCTGTCCTTCTTCCAGTTCAGCCGCCTGTACTTTTGTACCTGCGTATGGAGTCAGGCAAAGCTGGGCTGCAATGATGATACCAAATATGGCTGCCGTATTTCTTTTCATCATAGTCTGTAATCCTCCGGCTCTGTAAAAAAAGCAGGAATACCAATGGCATTCCTGCTTGCAAATCTTCTATATATAATAGGAAGATAATTATTTAAGGTTAACCTTAGCACCTTCAGCTTCAAGTTTTGTTTTGATATCTTCAGCTTCTGCTTTGGATGCGCCTTCTTTAACAACCTTAGGAGCTCCGTCAACCATTTCTTTAGCTTCTTTAAGACCTAAGCCAGTTACTTCACGAACAACTTTGATAACTTTAACTTTGTTTGGTCCAACTTCTGCAAGTTCTACATCGAACTCATCTTTCTCTTCTGCTGCTTCTGCTGCTCCAGCTGCTGCTACTACAACACCTGCTGCTGCGGATACACCAAATTCTTCTTCACAAGCTTTTACTAAGTCGTTTAATTCTAATACAGATAATTCTTTGATTGCTGCAATAAATTCTTCTGTTGTTAATTTTGCCATTTTAAATTCCCTCCATATAATATTATTTAATTCGGTAACTCTTCAGCATCCTCGTGGATGGTGGATTTTCGAATAGTTACTAGATTCGTTTTATGCCTCTGGCATTAAAAATTAATTCTAGC
>ENA-OQJF01000350-OQJF01000350.1-human-gut-metagenome-genome-assembly--contig:-NODE-350-length-12414-cov-1.754944_pt1 | contig 12414 bp, 7 predicted proteins | sample MGYA00242595_ERZ504761 | MGnify/ENA primary metagenome ERZ504761 (study PRJEB26092, sample SAMD00036367) | human gut metagenome | host: Homo sapiens | study: EMG produced TPA metagenomics assembly of...
GTAGTCGATGAGGCGCGGCTCGCGTTCGCCGTGCAGCGCCGGATGCGTCTTTCCGGAAGGCGATTGCTGCTTTTACAAAGGCGGCAAACTCCGGATTCCGGGCGGCTGCTTTCCAGTCGATCCAGCCGGTTTTGTTGTCCTGGCACCAGGCGTTGTTGTTGCCCTTCTGGCTGTTGCCGAATTCATCACCGCCGTAAATCAGCGGTGTTCCCTGGCTTGTCATCAGCATGAGAACGGCATTTTTCAGCTGGCGGAGACGCAGCGCGCGCACAGCCGGTTTCCGGGTCACGCCTTCTGCGCCGCAGTTCCAGGTCAGGTTTTCGTTGGAACCATCCATATTGTCTTCGCCATTGTCCAGATTGTGTTTCTGTTCGTAGGAAACGCTGTCATACAGGGTAAAACCGTCGTGATCCGCAAGATAATTGATCACACCGTGTGTCTCCGGGCTTCTTCTCAGATAATAGGTGAAGTCGGAAAGGCTGCCCTCATCGCCTTTTAAGAAGCGGCGGATATGGTACTGGTAGCCCTGATTGTGTTCCCCTAAATTCCGGAACCAAGGGCGTTTTCCCTGATAGATCCGTGCGCCGTCAAAACCGAGAAAAATCAGTTTCGTCTTCCGAAGGAGTGCATCTTTGGACGCTTCTTCTGCCAGCGATGCATCGCCGACCAGATGGAAACCGTCGATCTGGTAGCGGAGCTGCCAGTGGTGCAGAACCTGCAGGACAAAACCAGAAGGCGTTCCCGGGGCAAAACAGAATTCCATCAGGCATTCGATACCATTCTCATGCAGGGCATCGACCATCTCTGCGAACTCTGCGACGGCATCTGCGGATGCAGCATACGAAGCTTTCGGAGCAAAATACAGGGCCTTTGTGCCGTATCCCCAATAATTCACGCGCTTCTCTTCCACCGGCGCCGGATATACATAGGCCGGCTCCGTAAGGGAGGTCCACTCAAAAAACTCATAGGACGGCATCAACTCTACTGCATTGATACCGAGTTCTTTTAAGTATGGAATTTTTTCGATCACGCCGCGGAACGTTCCCTTGTTCTTTACACGGGAGCTTCCGTCTTTGGTGAAACCGCGCACATGGAGCTTATACAGAATCGTCTCCTCATACGGCCGGTGCAGTGAGGTGGTGCGCATTACCGGGTACTCCGGGAGAAGGCAGCAGCAGGCGCCCTCTTCTTTTTCCATCGGTGCACCGAAGGTTTCTCTTCCTTCTACTGCTCCCGCATATGGATCCAAGCAGAAAGCTTCGTCCATCCGGTAGGCATACGAAAACTTTCCTACCGTCAGGCCTGTGATTTCCACGGAACTGATCACGCCAGTGCGCTCCTCTTCCGGAAGCGGCACGGTAAGAAACGGTTTCTGGTGACCTTTCCGGTACAGCAGAAGCTCTGCTTTTTTTCCATCTGATACTTCTACGGCAAAATTGTATCCGTCTTTCGTCGCCGATGCGCCCATTTTCTCCGGATTTCCCGGTAAAATTCGATATTTTCCTCTGTTTTTTGTCTGTATCATAATTCCCGCCCTTATTTTTTATAATTTGTTGCAATTGTCATACTATTAATGTAAATCATTTGAATAAAATTGTCAATTGACCAATGTTACCAATTGTTATACCTCTAAATCCAGTTCCACCGGGCAATGGTCGGAACCGAGAATTTCGGTATGGATTTTGGCATCTGCAACTGCATCTTTTAAGGACTCTGATACCATAAAGTAATCAAGCCGCCATCCTGCATTCCGCTGGCGTGCCTGGAAGCGGTATGACCACCAGGAATACGTCACGGTGTCCGGATACAGCATACGGAAGGAATCAACAAAGCCTTTTCTTTGATCACAGCAAATTTTTCGCGCTCCTCTTTCGTAAAGCCGGCGTTTTTCTCATTTGCCTTTGCATTTTTGATATCCATCTCGGTCGCTGCGACGTTCAGATCTCCGCAGAAAATCACCGGTTTTTCCTGCTCCAGTCCTTTTAAGTAAGAAAGAAACGCATCCTCCCACTCCATCCGGTAGGCAAGGCGTTTTAATTCATCCTGCGAATTCGGTGTGTAGACGGTTACAACAAAGTATTCCGGAAACTCTGCCGTGATCACACGGCCTTCCATATCATGTTCTTCGATTCCGATACCATAGCGAACAGAAATCGGCTCCTCTTTGGTAAACAGGGCCGTGCCGGAATATCCTTTCTTTTCCGCATAATTCCAATACTGATGATAGCCGGGCAGCTCAAGGTCGATCTGTCCTTCCTGCAGCTTTGTCTCCTGCAGGCAGAAAATATCGGCATCTGCCGCCTCAAAGTATTCCTGAAAACCTTTTTTCATGCAGGCTCTCAGTCCATTTACGTTCCAGGATATCATTTTTTTCATACGCAATTCATCTCCTTTTCCTGACAGTCTGTTCTCTGCGGTTTCTGTTGCAAAACGCTGGGAACCGACTTCCGTTTTCTTTTATTCCTCTTTCAGAACATACAGCACTTCCAGCGACGCATCCGACGGTCCGTGAAATTCGCAGCCGTCTGCTTTATACTGGCGCATCAGTTCCAACATTTCTCTGCTGTACCGCTCGCCCGGGCAGATGAGCGGGATTCCCGGCGGATATGGGGCTGCCATCTCGGCTGCAATTCGTCCTTCCGCTTCTGCAAACGGAACGGCTTCCTTCTCCGCAAAATATGCCTCGCGCGGTGTCTTTACCATCTCCGGCAGGCTGCGGAACAGCCACTGCTTTTCTGTAAACTTCGTCCGCCCCGTCGTTTTCCCGCTCTCTGCTGCCGAAATTCCTGCCAGCGCATCGATCAGCCGTGTGATATCTTCCTCGCTGTTTGCCCAGGTAATAACGCAGACCACGTTCTCCTCGTCGGCAAGCTCTGTACTGACGCGGTATTCCTCGTACAGACGCACCTGCAGATCGTAGCCGGAAATACCAAGTTCTCTTGCCGAGAATACAAGACGCGTCAGGTCGATCTTCCATACGCCGCACGTTCCTTCCATCTCGGTCCCAAGAACTTCGATTCCTTTGATCTTTGCAAGCTCCTGCCGCGCCCTCTGGCCGAGTTCCAGCGCGCGTTCCATTCGCTCTTTTCCGTGCAGCGCCATCCCGCGCCGCGCCGCATCGAGGGATGCCATCAGAAGGTAGGACGGCGATGTACTCTGTACCATCTGCAGATTGGCGGCCACTCTTGCCTCATCGAGACGGCCAGAACCGAGTGATAAGAAGGAGCTCTGTGTAAAGGAACCCGCCGTTTTGTGGATACTCTGCGCGCAGGCATCCGCACCACTTTCCAGTGCGCCGAGAGGAAGCTGTTCGGAAAAATAGAGGTGCGATCCATGTGCTTCATCGACAAGAAGCGCTGCGTTATGGCAGTGACAGATTTCTGCGATCGCCTGCAGATCACTGCAAAGACCGTAGTACGTCGGGCTGACCAGAAGTACGGCTTTCGCATCCGGCGTTTCCGCGAAGGCTTTTTCGATCGTCTCCGGCGTTACGCCGCCCCACATCTGCCATTTCGTGCTGTACTCCGGCATCACATAAACCGGTGTGGCTCCGCTTAAAATCAGGCCCATCAGCACCGATTTGTGCACGTTTCGCGGAACAATGATTTTTTTCGCCCTCTTTCACAGACGAAAGCACCATCGCCTCGTTGCCGCATGTTGTGCCGTTGACAAAGAAAAAAGTTTTTTTTGCCTTCCACGTTTCCGCCGCCAGACGCTGCGCCTCTGCAATCACGCCCTCCGCGTGATGCAGATCGTCAAGCCCTTCTGCCTCCGAGAGGTCATACGCCGCAAGCGACGCTCCGTTTAACGTCTCATCCAGCCCGCGCTCAAACCGGTGTCCCGGAATACGGAAATAGGCCGGTGCTTCCTCCCGGAACTGTTGTAACGCCTCCACAAGAGGCATTCGATTCTGATCCATTCTGCTTTGTTTCCTTTCTAAACGATTTCTGAATCTTTTTCTGAAGCGAAAGAATCCTCCCCGCACCGCTGTGCGGGAAGGACCCCCTTATCTGCATTTTTCTGTTTTATATGGTTTATTCTACCGGAGTAGTCCAGCCATATTTATCTTCCAGTTTACCCCACTGGATACCGGTCAGGGTATCGTACAGTTTCTGGGTCAGCTCACCGATCTTGAAGTCATTTACAACAACAGAATCGTCCTTGTATACAAATTCACCAACCGGAGATACAACTGCTGCTGTACCAGTACCAAATGCTTCTTCCAGTGTGCCGTCATGACCTGCTTTCATCAGATCGTCAACCGACAGATGTGTTTCGTTTACTTTATATCCCCAGTCTCTTAAGATATGGATCAGGGAATCACGGGTTACGCCCGGAAGAACAGTTCCTTCCAGCGGTGCGGTGTAGATTTCGCCGGCAATCTTGAACATGATGTTCATGGTTCCAACTTCCTCTACATATTTACGATGTACGCCGTCCAGCCACAGAACCTGGGTGCATCCCATCTTCTCTGCTTTTACCTGGCCTGCGATGGAACTTGCATAGTTACCGCCGCATTTTGTAAATCCTGTGCCACCTTTGACTGCACGAACATATTCATCCTCAACCAGGATCTTAACCGGGTTGATGCCCTCTGCATAGTATGCTCCAACCGGAGTGGTGATGATAACGAATTTGTAGGATTTTGCCATATGTACGCCAAGGCTTGCCTCAGTAGCGAACATGAACGGACGGATGTAAAGAGATGTACCTGGCTCAGACGGTACCCAGTCTTCCTGTGCTTTAACCAGTGCTTTGACAGCCTCTACAAACATCTCCTCCGGTACGCCCGGCATGCAGAGTCTCTCGTTGGATTTAATCATACGGCGTGCGTTCATTTCCGGACGGAACAGCTGGATCTTTCCTTCTGCTGTTCTGTAGGCTTTCAGTCCCTCGAACGTTTCCTGTGCATAGTGAAGTACCATGGTTGCAGGATCCATCGGGATTCCGCCGTACGGTACGATTGCTGCATCATGCCATCCCTGCTCTTTGTCCCAGTCCATGACAAACATATAGTCTGTAAAGTGTTTTCCGAATCCAAGATTTTTCTGATCCGGTTTTTCCTGTAAATGTTCTCTTTTTTCAAATCTGATATCCATTTTTTGCCTCCCCGGCAGTTGAGGATAAGTTTGTTCAGCTGCCTGTATATTTAGATTCAATAGTGATAGTATAAAACTGTACCCGAAAACAGTCAATAGAAAATACGACTAATTTTTCATTTTTTCGTTCTTATTTATTGTATCTTTTCCGTATTTTCCTGTATCAGCCGCATTTTTTCTGCTTTCCCGGCACAGCCATTGTGTTTTTTTCTATTATCTGTTAGAATGGCAGACAAGAACCTGATAAGACTTGAACACGAAAAAGGAAGGTAATACAAATGAGTGAAGAATTATTCAACAGCGCATCCTGCAGCGGAGACTGCGCAGACTGCGGCAGCGACTGCCAGGATCTGGATCAGCCGACTGTTACCCTGACACTGGACGACGATACCGAAGTAAAATGTGCCGTACTGACCATTTTCCCAGCTCCGAACCAGAAAGAGTACATCGCTCTTCTGCCGCTCGATGAAAACGGCGAGAACGAAGACGGCGAAGTTTATCTGTATCGTTACTACGAAGAGAACGGCCAGCCGAACCTCGACAACATCGATTCCGATGAAGAGTACGAAATTGCAGCAGACGCATTCGACGAGCTGATGGATACCGAGCAGTTCAACGAGATGGAAGAAAATTCCACCGAAGAGTAAGAATCACAGACTTTGAAACGATTGCAGAACCCGGCGGGAGACCTTATTTTCCTGCCGGGTTTTTCTCTCTTTTTCTCTCAAATTCCCATTATTTCTTATTTGTACAGCTTTTCTGCATCTCTCTTTAAGATCTGTTTCTATTCTTTTACAGACGTATAATATATGTGAGTAGCAATTTTCATGCCGCTACATTACATAGGAATACGAGGTATCTTTTATGAGAGATAAAGATGTGATACAGCACATTCGAGGATTTATGCAAAGAGCGTTCCTGGACTTATTACCGTCTTGCAAAAGAGGCGGACATTCCCTATTCTACCTTAAATAATATGGTAAACCGCACCAATATTCCAACCATCCCTACCCTGCAGAAGCTCTGCGACGCTTTCGGCATCACACTTGCCGATTTCTTTCTCGACGAGCCGGATGCCCTGCAGCTTACCGAAGGACAACAGGAAATCATTACGCTTTACAATAATCTTTCGCTGGAGAAAAAGAAAATCTTAAAGGCTTATATGAAAGGTCTTCTGATGGAAGTCTGACTTTTCCGGCATCATAAGTATCACAGATAAAGAAAGTTCCGTTTTTTGTTTTCTGAAACAGAGGCGGAACTTTTTTTTCTGTCGATAAACTTTTCTTAAATTTTTCTAAAGCCCGGGACTTTTCCCGTATTTCGTTGTAGAATAAAGGACAACTGTTCACATATTAATCACAGAAGGAGTTACCCTTTTATGCTACAGATTCAGCATATCAAAAAAGAATACCGGACCGGGACGCTGGTACAGAAAGCGCTCGACGATGTGTCCTTAAATTTGCGCGACAACGAGTTTGTCGCTATTTTAGGGCCGAGCGGTTCCGGAAAGACGACGCTTCTGAATATCATCGGCGGCCTCGACCGCTACGACAGCGGCGATCTGATCATCAACGGCATTTCCACGAAAAAGTATAAGGACCGCGACTGGGATTCCTATCGGAACCACACGATCGGCTTTGTCTTCCAGAGCTACAACCTGATCCCGCACCAGACCGTCCTTGCAAACGTAGAGCTGGCGCTTACCATTTCCGGTGTTTCCAAAGAGGTGCGGCGCAAAAAAGCAATCGCGGCACTTGAAAAGGTCGGTCTTGGAAAACAGCTCCACAAGCGGCCAAGCCAGATGTCCGGCGGTCAGATGCAGCGTGTCGCCATCGCCCGCGCTCTTGTCAATGACCCGGAAATTCTGCTTGCCGATGAGCCGACCGGCGCGCTCGATTCCGACACCAGTATTCAGGTCATGGACCTGCTGCAGGAAGTTGCCAAAGAACGCCTTGTCGTCATGGTCACACACAATCCAGAGCTCGCCGAGCTTTACGCCAACCGGATCGTCACCCTGCGCGACGGTGTGATCTGCTCCGACACGAACCCGTTTGAGCCGGATTCCGAAACCCTGCTTCCTCCCAAGCACAAAAACATGGGTAAATCGTCGATGTCCTTTCTGACGGCGCTCTCCTTAAGTTTTAATAACCTGCGCACCAAGAAAGCGCGGACCTTACTCACCTCGTTTGCCGGCTCGATCGGCATCATCGGCATTGCACTGATTCTGGCACTCTCCTCTGGTGTCAACGAGTATATTCAGAATATGGAAGAGGAAACTCTCTCCGAATATCCGCTTCAGATCCAGAGCACCGGCTTTGACCTCACTTCGATGATGGTCGGCTCACAGAATGCCGGCAAAGACGCAAAAGATTCCGGCAAAAAGAATGAAATCAAAGTCCAGGAAGTCGTGACCAACATGTTCTCCACCATGAACTCCAACGATCTCGCTTCCCTGAAAAAGTACCTTGACGGCGGTGCGGACGGCATTTCCGACTACACAAATGCCATCGAATATTCCTACTCCGTCACGCCGCAGATCTACCGCGAAGACGGCGATTCCATCCGCCAGGTGCACCCGGACCAGTCGTTCCGCTCGCTCGGCCTTGGCGCAAGCTCCAACAGCATCATGTCATCCATGATGAGCACCAACGTCTTTTACGAGATGCCGGACACCGCTTCCCTGTACGAGAACCAGTACGACTTAAAAGCCGGACACTGGCCGGAAAACTATAACGAATGTGTGCTTGTCCTCACTTCCGACGGCGGAATGAGTGATTTTCTGCTCTACACCCTGGGGCTCCGCGATGCACTCGAGCTGGATGAGATGGTCCGCCAGTTTTTAAATGAAGAAACCGTCGAGACCCCTTCCTCCATCGGCACGTATTCCTACGATGATATTCTCGGCACCACGTTCCGTCTTGTGAACAGCGCAGACTGCTACGAATACGACAGTCAGTATCAGGTCTGGAAAGATAAAAGCGACAACGAAGACTATATGAAAAAACTCGTTGCCAACGGCGAAAAGCTCACAATCACCGGTATTGTCCAGCCGTCCCCTGACTCTGCCGCCTCTGCCCTGACCGCCGGCATCAATTACCCGGCATCGCTGACCCGCCACGTTGTGGAGGAAGCAAAGAAATCCGAGATTGTGAAACAGCAGATGGCGGACTCCTCCATCGATGTCTTTACGAATCAGGAATTCGGCACCGTGGATCAGAACAGCGGTCTTGATATGGATTCCTTTATCACTGTCGATGAGGACAAGCTGCAGAACGCTTTCCAGTTCGACGATTCCGCACTCTCCGGTGCTTTTTCCGGTGATTCCATGAACCTTGATTTTTCCAGCGCCTTTGTGGACGCCGGAAGCAGCATGGATCTCGCGGGTGCGATTGACCTCAGTCGGATCTCTCTTAATTTCGATGGACTGCCGCAGCTTGATCTTGGCCAGATTTTATCCGGGCTTACTCTCAATGTCAGTGAAGACGGCATGCAGGAACTGGCTTCCAGCCTCATGGAGGGCTATCAGGGCTACGCCTCGGAGCACCCGGAGGCGGATTATTCCCATTTACAGGAGGATTTCGTCTCCTACATCAATTCCACGGAAGCACAGGAAATCCTGCGGCGCCACATCCAGACCATCATTGCAGACGGCGGCGGTGTTTCCATTACACAGGAACAGCTCCAGGAACTCATTCAGCGGATCTTCAAAGGGTATCAGGCATACCTGATCAAGATGGGCTACACCGATCCGGAACAGTTTGATGCTTATCTTGCGGAGTATCTGCAAACCGAAGAAGCTGTTCAGATCATCAACGACTGGATTTCCGAGGTGATGCAGAACAACGGCAATATCGAAATTACATCCGACCAGCTCACTGCGCTTGCGACGGAGCTTTCTAACGGTTATCTCGCTTACGTGAAGGAGAACGGCCTGCCGGATCCGACGGAGATGGGCCAGCACTTTATCGCCTACCTGAACACGGCGGACGGCCAGCAGCGGCTGAACAGCGGTATCACAAAAATCGTCGATCTCGACGGACTGCAGTCCCAGGTTTCTTCTGCGCTCACAAACTACATGGCAGGCGTTATGGGAAGCTACTCCGCTTCTGTCGCCTCGGTTCTGCAGACACAGATCACTTCCGCGATGGAACAGATGATGACGCAGATGGCCTCTGCAATTCAGTCCGAGATGGAGCGCGCCATGACGCAGGTCGGTAATTCTCTGCAGGATTCGATGGGCGATGCCATGAAGATTGACACCGATGCCTTTGCAAGTGCCTTCCAGATGAATATGACTGAGGATGATATGAAGGAGCTCTTCGCTTCTCTTAGTTCTTCCGGCTCTTCCACCTATGAGGGCAATCTGCAGAAACTGGGCTACGCTGATTTTGACGAACCCTCTTCGATCAGCATTTACCCGAAAAACTTTGAGAGCAAGGAACACGTTGTCTCCATCCTCGACGGCTACAATGACACGATGGAAAAAGAAGGCAAAAACGAGCAGGTAATCTCGTACACCGATGTGGTCGGCACTCTGATGTCCTCCGTCACGGATATCGTCAACATCATCAGCTACGTGCTGATCGCTTTTGTCGGCATTTTCCCTTGTGGTTTCCTCGATTATGATCGGCGTCATCACCTATATCAGTGTTCTGGAACGTAAGAAAGAGATCGGTATCCTGCGCGCGATCGGTGCTTCGAAACGCAATATTTCGCAGGTCTTCAATGCCGAAACCTTCATCATCGGACTCTGTGCAGGACTGATCGGCATCGGGCTCTCGCTGCTTCTGATGATTCCGGGCAACCTTCTGATCCACCATCTGGCGGATACGACGAAGGTCAGTGCTTCTCTTCCACTCGTCCCGGCGCTTGTTCTGATTGCACTCAGCGTCGTTCTGACCCTGATCGGCGGTCTGATTCCGTCGAAGAAAGCGGCAAAAAGCGATCCGGTTACGGCACTCCGGACAGAATAATCTGATCCTTAAAACACACTTTGCAAGTACGCAAAAAGCGGCCGGCAGAGGCTTTTCAAAAGTCCCGCCGGCCGCTTTTTTCTATCTTAAACTTTTATTTTTCTTCCAGAGAAAATCCATGCTCTGTCCGCACCAGTGTCGTCTCATAAAAGGTCTTTGCGAACTGCACCAGATAAGCAGTATCTTTGGCGCCTGCCGTCTCATACGGGGAATGCATCGCAAGCTGAGCCATTCCGATATCCACGCTTGTTACCGAGACAAGAGAGTTCAGAATTGCGCCGAGCGTGCTTCCGCCCGGAATGTCAGCGTGGTTTGCGAATACCTGGCACGGTACGCCGGCCTTCTCGCAAATCATCTTTGTTACGGCTTCCGAAACAGCATCGGTCGTGTATTTCTGGTTTGCACTCTGTTTGATGACAACGCCGCCGTTCATGTAGACGCGGCTCTTCGGATCGTATTTCTCCGCATGTCGCCGGATGGAACGCATGTGCATTATCGGCAGAAACCATAAAGCTTCCCGCAAGATCTCTGTGGTAAGCGATCGTGTCTTTTCCGCACGCTGCGTTGATGTGCTGCAGGGTCTCAGTCAGGAACGACGAATCTGCGCCCTGCTTTGTGAGGCTTCCTACCTCCTCATTGTCAAAGATTGCGCAGACATTGACCTGGCCTGGTGCCTTTGCAGCAAGAAAGCCCTTTAAGGAGCCAAACGCGCTCTGCAGGTCATCCAGACGCCCACTGGATAAAAACTCTTTTCCGGCACCCCAGATGGATCCTTCCACTCGGTTATACAGATAAAGCTCCATGGAGAGAATATCCTCTTTTGCGGTATCCGGCAGAAACAGCTCATAAAAATGATCTTTCGCTGTCTCATCACCGAGAATCGGGAGCATGTCGGTCTGCACACTGTATTTGATTCCGTTGTTGATGTCACGATTCAGATGAATCGGCAGATTCGGGATCGTCACCAGATCTCGTCCGGCATCAACCAGCACGGATTTCACGCTGTTTCCGTCACGTACCACCATGCGGCCCGCCAGGGAAAGCGGACGGTCAAACCATGGGGAACGGATCATTCCGCCGTAGCCCTCCACGTTCAGGCGGGTGTAATGACCATCCGTCACGAATGGGTCCTCTCCCTTTACTTTAAACGTCGGACAGTCGCTGTGGCTTGCGATGATCTGGTAGCTGGAAAATGCGCTCTCAGGGATCTGGAACGCAATCACCGAGGATTCATTTCTCGTCACATAATATTTTCCGCCCGGAACGAGACTCCATTCTTTTGTCTCCTCCAGTTTTGTATATCCATTTTCGTTCAGCAGATCGCCGGCTTCTTTTACCACATGAAACGGGCTTTTGCACCGCATGATAAAATCGAGCAGCTCCTGCGCTGTATTCAGGTATTCCATAGTTTTTCTCCTTTGCATATATTCAAACGCTTCTTCTATTTTATAAAATCCCGCTGTCTTTTTCAAGACCCAAAAACCTGTGGGAACTTACTGTATCACTCGCAATCATCATTTCGAAGCGGATATTCGCAATCCGCTTCGCTACTCGCACATAAAACCAGCCGCTGCTTCGCAAAAAAATCCCGCACAGACAGATTTTTATTTTCTGTCGTGCGGGACTTACTTTTTCCGTTTTTTCTGCTATGCGGAAACCTGATTTCCGGTATACAGCTGGTAATATTTTCCTTTCTGTTCCATCAGCTGATCATGGGTACCGCGCTCAATAATTTGCCCCTGCTCAAGACCATGATACAATCGGCGTTTCGTACGGTGGACAGACGATGTGCGATAACAAAGGTTGTTCTTCCACTCATCAGCTTATCCATACCATCCTGAACAATGCGCTCGGTACGGGTATCGATGGAGCTTGTCGCCTCATCGAGAATCAGTACCGGCGGATCTGCAATGGCTGCACGCGCGATCGCAAGAAGCTGCCGCTGACCCTGGGACAGATTCGCACCGTCTCCGGTCAGCATTGTGTCATAGCCCTGCGGCAGACGCATAATGAATCCGTGCGCATTCGCCAGTTTTGCTGCTGCTACAACCTCATCCTCCGTCGCATCGAGCTTTCCGAAGGCAATATTTTCTCTTACCGTTCCCGTAAACAGATGTGTATCCTGCAAAACAATGCCAAGCGATCTTCTCAGGTCATCTTTTTTGATCTTTCCAATGTTGATCTCATCGTAACGGATCTTACCTTTCTGAATATCATAGAAGCGGTTGATCAGATTGGTAATGGTTGTCTTTCCGGCTCCGGTAGAACCGACAAACGCGATCTTCTGACCCGGCTCTGCAAACAGCGATACATCGTGCAAAACAATTTTATCCGGGTTGTAG
>ENA-OQJF01000352-OQJF01000352.1-human-gut-metagenome-genome-assembly--contig:-NODE-352-length-12269-cov-2.908005_pt1 | contig 12269 bp, 7 predicted proteins | sample MGYA00242595_ERZ504761 | MGnify/ENA primary metagenome ERZ504761 (study PRJEB26092, sample SAMD00036367) | human gut metagenome | host: Homo sapiens | study: EMG produced TPA metagenomics assembly of...
TTATTTTGCTCCTTCTTTTTCTGGTTGACAAGCACAGAAGACTACTCTCAGTACTTTACTAAAAGCGTCTTTATTTTTTGACGAAAAATAAACACGAATGCTCTTACTTTCTCCTTTGGGTGTTCATTGTGTTGTGAAAACATCAGGATTCCTGCAATATGATAAACGGAAAAATGAAATAGAGACGATTTTTAGTACGAACCCGACTAATGTGCTGAAATAATCAAACCTGAGAAGGGTTGTTTAGCAAACTGTCAAAAATATAAGTGATCTTTTCAGAAGTTATTTCTTTCTAATGCATCCTTTGTTGTACCGGATTTATTGTTATTTTCTTTTAAGGATATGTTTGTGGTTATTATCTTTGTCAGACTAATGAACTAAAACTGATTATTATGAAAAAGATTTGATTATGGTTAAACTCTTATTGATATGTCTGGCAACGATAGTAATGATCTCTTGCGGATCGGAACAGGAAAAGTTAACCGTGTATATCCCTGATACGTGTACGGATACTCTTCAATACGAAATCTACTTGCCGGAAGAAGAAGGACTGAATATTTTCTATGATTTGTGTGTAACTGATTCTTTTTGTGCTTTTTTGGACACACGTAATGATACATTATTAAAGATCTTCACTGCTACAATTCCTCCTGCTCTTGTCGGATTGGGGATGAAAGGAGAGGGCCCGGATGATTTTCTTTTTCCTTTTTTTGAGAAATCGATAGGCAGAGAGGGCAAAGGAAAGCTATCGTTCATTGAGTTGAATAGTTGGAATAAAAAGATTGTTGCGATTCATTCGGCAGCATCTCCCGCTCCTGTCGCTGTTTCTGTCGTTGAGGCACAACAATTGCCGGAGATGCCTGTAGTCAGGGATTATAATGAAACAGACTCTTGTGTATATGGCATTGATGTAGATATGCAGCATGGTTTGTTTTTCATTTATGATAAGCATACTGCCCGTGTTAAGACTGTGGATTATCATCGTGATATTAGGTCCGGATATCCGGAAGGACATTTATCTTATCTATACGAAAGTTGTTTAATGGTAAATCAAGATGCAAAGGCAGCTTGTATGGGATTGCTGAATCTGAACTCTCTCTGTTTTTATGATTTAAAAGGAAATCTGATGAAAGAAATAGTGATAGGGAAAGAGCTGAAATCCCCGGAGTATGACCCTGAGTTTCTTGATTTTCCGAATGCGCCTAAATATTTCATTTCTCTTTGTGGTACTCCCAATTATCTTTATGCCCTTTATAACGGTTTCCCGGGTACTTCGGGTAAATCAAAGATTATGGTCTTTACCTGGCAAGGTGCTCCGGTTGCCATCTATCAGACAGATGTAAAATTGGAAAGAATTGCTGTTGCTCCATCCGGTAGATATGTATTGGGACTGAATATAACGGAAGAAGGAGGGAGTGATGTGCTGAAGTTTGAACTTTAGGTATTAGCTGAATCTTGCTGAAGAATATTCTGACTAATGTATTGTTCGGACTCTCGGAAGTTCCGGTTGAACAATTTATGCAATCATCAAATGCCTTTTCCGAGATTGGATTCTTCCATAATGAGAGTTGCAGTGAATTCACTTAAGGCCTACCTTAAAGTGATTTCACTGCAACTCTTCTATCTCAGTTATGTGTTTATGTTTGTGGCGCTACTTATATAGAGCAAGTACATATTATTGTTTCTTATTCAGGAAGCGTTTAGCCAGATATTTGCGTACCGGTTCATCATATAGCTTCAAGCATAGATAAGCAAACAATATGTTCCATGCGTAAACGCATAAGGCAACCTGCCAGGTCTCTCCTAATGTGAAAAGTTGATTTTTGATCAACCATGCATAGAACAAATACATGAATGGATAATGTATCACATAGATCGGATAAGATATATCTCCCAGGAATTTACATATTTGGGTTGACTTCTTATCCGTGGTGGTTCCCGATGCTCCTATCCAAAGCAGGATGGGGAAAGCTATGATAATACAGAATGCTTCATAAATGCCGTTTGTGCAGATTGATTCCGTTCCTTCCAAATAAGGCACTGCGAACAAGGCGATCATTACAAGGGTACATATCCAGAATGCACCTCTCAACTTCATGGGCTTGAAGTTACGCGATAAAAGCATACCCATGGAGAAGGGGAAAAGCATTCTTAATAATCCGCCTATAAAGTTTACACCGTCCAGTGTCCAGCCGACTCCTATGTTTCCATAACCCGAGACATTGAAGATGGCAAATGAAGCCAATGCTACTCCCAGTAATACTACAACTATGGTCAACGCTTTATTTGACAGACGACGAATGAACAAAGCGTAAAGGATATTGCCTATGTACTCGAAGAATAATGACCAGCAGGGGCCGTTCAATGGGAACATTTCGCCATTGCCGCGAACCTCGTAACCTACACCCGGCATTGCAGGGATGAAAAAGATGGTACAAAGAAGAGACAACATCACCATCGATATGCCGATATGTGTTCCGTCCCATTGTACAGAACCCTGGATATAGAATGTGATAGCACCCACTACGGCACCCATGATTACCATCGGATGTAGACGTATCAAACGGCGTTTAATGAAATCTTTCATGGTGAAATTCTTACCCCAACGATCATCATAAGCATAACCGATAACGAAACCTGAAAGGATAAAGAAGAAATCTACTGCTAAATATCCGTGGTTGAAGGTATCGATAGTGGTACCACCGGCAAAAGCATAGCCTTCGAATACATGATACCATATAACCATAAGAGCGGCTACTCCCCGGAGCCCGTCCAGTAGATGATAATGCGGCTTGGTATCTGCAAAAACTGTTGAAGAAATATTCGACATCTGTGTTTTATTAGTTAGTTAATATTTTCAGATGGCAAAGATACGGCTTGCAAAATGAAGTTCTTTTGCTTAAAAGCAAAAAGACCGGCCGGGAGCTATTTTTTAGTCGCGTACCCGGCTGAGTGTATAAATGGAAATACCCAGAAATGCAGCGACATACTTCAGCTTTACCCGATTGATCAGTCCGGGGTAGCGTCTGTTGAACTGTTCGTATCGTTCCTTGGGAGAAAGCTGGAGTCTTTCCACAAACATGTGACTGAGTTCTTTGTTGACGTCCTGATGCAAGATCCTTCCCCAGTTGGCTATATCGATATACTTTTCGTAAAGGGCGTTCAGTTCGTCTATATGGAGAACGTAGATTTTGCAATCCGAAAGGGTTTCAATACTCTCTATGGACGGCTGTTTATAATATAACGAATCCATGCCGAAAGTAACGTCACCTTCTTGGCTGAACCAGGTGGTGGTATCTTGCCCGTTGTGATGAAATACAGAACGGGTGACACCTTCTTCGATGAAATAAACCAGGCGATCCGTTATTCCCGATTGCACTATATAAGTATCTTTGGGATAATACTTTACCTGCATGTTTGCCTGTAATGCCTGGAGCGCTTCATCCGAAACCGGGTATAACTGCCTGATTTTGTTTATGATGTTTTTCATTGGAGAGGAATTCATTATTCTGTTTACAAACTTACATAATTTTATCAATTCCTAAAAATTATCGATCTTAAATCCGCCCCTTTGATGTGGAAGAGAGGTAAATTTAATAAATAGGCATATAGATATAAACAAAAGGTTGTCGGTCCTGACAGCTGTCCTTTGTGTTTTTATGTTGGGGCTTTAGGGGAGCTGGAGTAAGCGTTGTGCTCGTTTTGACTTGCCCCTTAAAGAAGTTTAACGCCTCTATGTGCTTATATTCAGACCTTTCCGTTAACTTTGTCTGAAACATAAAAACCACGCAACTATGAAATCTTTTTATCCTGTCCTTTACTTATGTTTCTTATTCGGATTACTTCCGTTTCTGGGCAGTTGTTCGGAGGAGAATGAATCTTCCGGTACAATCGAAATGAATCAACTGCCGGGCACTGCACAATCTTTTTTATCTAATTACTTTCCGGGACAAACTCCGGAGAAAATAGAAAGAACGAATACCGATCAGGAAAATGCCCGGTTGCTTTATCGTGTTGTTTTTCCCAATGAAGTTAAAGTGGAATTTAGTGAAAATGGAGGATGGAAAAGATTGATGATTCCGGATCAAAAGTTACCCGGGTCCTTAGACTCTCTTTGGGGAAAGATTATTGAATATGTACAGCAACTTTTTCCCGATGATCCGTTTATCGGTATAGAGAATGCCTGTTATGGGGATTGTGTGTTGTTAAGTAGCGGTAAGAAAATAGCGTTCTATTATGACGGAACGTGTGTTGGCTATGAAATGGATATAAAAGATGAATCCGGAGTGCCGCAACCTGTACGTGATTTTGTTGCAACGTATTTTCCGGATGGGGTTTTCCAGGCGGTGGTGGAGCACATTCCGAATGGGAATGTTACTGCCGGCTATTCATTCTGGTTGGAGAATGGATTTAAATGTGTGCTGAATGATCGTGGTCAGTGGACAGAAGTGAATGGAGGTACAGAGTTGCTGCCGGTTTCGATTCTGGAGACTTTACCTGCAAAAGTAACCGAACAATTGTATCGGGATTATCCGGCTGCACAAGTTACTTACATTCGTTTGGAGGGTACCTGTTATACCATTCAGGTCAGCAAGACGGTGTATGTGACTATCGATCCGGAAAGCAAACCGATAGTAGTACCTGTGATGCAGGCACAAGCTTTGGCTGAAGAGTACTTTGGCAAACTGCGTTCCATTTCCATCAGTCATCCGCTTCATACGGATGTTTTGAATTTCAAGGTCTGTTTGCCGAACGGATTTAATATGCTTGTCAACGAAGATGCCAGCGAATGGTTGAATATAGATGGGAACGGATTTGCATTTCCTGAAAAGCTGGTAGCATCGCTTCCTGAAAAGATTACCGAATATATTTCGGCACATTCGAACTCCGAAATTACGAGAGTCGATCGTTCGGTTGCAGCTTCATTTTTGGTGGAGTTGACGAATGGTGACGGACTGATGTTTGATTCCCAGGGAGGTTTTCTTGGAAAAGAAAAATAGAATTGAGCATTTCCGAGAAAACATACAGATATATGCGACATCAATTTCCGGATGACCTCAATATGTATTTCTCTTCTTATAGCATAGAGGGGTGGATTTATAAATTGGGAGACGGATCACAGGTCAGGTTCGATCGGGATGGTAACTTTGTGGAAATGATCGCTGCGGCGAAGTAGCGATACGGTCTCAACAATGTATTTCAGTTGGAAATACGTTAGAAATTGGCACAGATCACACAGAAGTATATGAATAATTGATGTTTAATGCAGGGTATTGGTATGCCTCTGTGTGATCTTTCAAATATTAAAAAAAGGTGGTATATGAAATCCGGACATTAAAGTGAGGGGTTCCGGATATCCAACTTCCAGGGATTCTCGATGGTCTTTATCTCTTTTTGTGTAATGAGTGAAGCCATTGTTTGTCCCATTTGTTTGAAGTCGGTAGACAAAGTGGTGATTCCTCCGGCCAATATTTCTTTAAGCGGGGTGTCGTTGTAAGAAATGATTCCGAAGTCTTTTCCCGGTGCGAAATTCTGTAGTTGGGCCTGTTTAAGCAGGTCGACGAGATCCCGGTCATTAACGACCATGAAGGTTTCCCCTTGCCTGATTTCCCTGTTCCGGACGGAGTCGGTATATTCATGCGCGAAATGGTATTCTTCACAGAATGCGCAAAGCCCGTTATAGCGCTCGATCGGTTCTTTTTCTTCTTTCTGAACCATTATGATATGTTCATATTTCTTTAGGTGGGGAAGTCCGTATACCAAGGCTTCGTAGGTGTCTTTTTCAAAATTCTGTGCGACAGAAGAGTATTTTCCGGCCAGTTCGGGATGGAAATGGTCGAGTAAAAAGACACGACCCGATAGGCTTTCCAATAGTGGGGCTATATTAGTGAATTTACCGGGCATCAGAATATAGGTTGTGTATTTATAATTGGCTTCGTTGATCAGAGTTTCAAAAACCTTTCGGTTGTAATTATGAAAATATAGATCTACATTGGCGGTTTTCCTGATGGATGAAATAAATGAATTGTAAAGATCTTCTTTGAATTCATTGAATTCGTTGAAAAGAAGAAATATATTCAGCTTTTGTGCGATGCGGGTCGTCGCTATATAATAACCTACACCCGGAGTCGAATCAATGATTCCTTTTGATTTCAGTTCGCTTAAACCGGCGAATACCGTATCTCTGGATAGATTATAGTTTTTCCTGAATTCGTTGATAGAGAGAATCCAGTCACCTTTCTTATAACTACCGTTATTGATACCGTCTATTACGTGGTTTACTACCTGTTTGTATTTTGATTCGTTCCTTTTCATACTTTTGTTTTTGGTGCTGCAAAGATAGGATAAAAAAACGTAAAGGGTACAGCTACTGTCCGGATATCGTATATGTTTTGTAACATAATAAAAATGCATACCAGTTCGTATCAGTTACGATAGGTTTCATTATCTTTGCACTGTTGCTCGGATTATAAAGATTCACAGGCAAAAAAAGGAGCGGAAGAAACAACAAACTAAAAATAAAACAATGAGAACGTACAGATTTATGTTTCCGGTACTACTTGCAATGACTGCAACCGGAAGTTTGACGGCAGGGCCGTCTGATAAAGGGAGCTCCGGTATTCGGTTTCCGGAAGTAAACCAAGTGAAAATAGAAGATACATTCTGGAAACCCAAATTGAATCTTTGGCAGAAAGTAACGGTAAACGATGTTTTCGATAAGTTTGAAGGAAAGCATCTGGAGCATCCGGGAGAATTCTGTAATACGTTCGAAAACTTCGATCGTGTGGCGAAAGGTGAACGCAATATCGGACGGCATGCAGGAGCTCCCTGGTTCGATGGGCTTGTTTACGAGACTATCCGTGGAGTGGCAGACCTGATGGCAAGGCAATCGGATGTGGCTTTGGAAAAACGGGTGGACGGATATATCGATCGGATTGCTGTGGCACAGGCGTCTGAACCTAACGGGTATATCGATACTTACACTCAACTGATGGAAGCCGACCATCAGTGGGGAGAGCGGGGAGGAATGCTCCGTTGGCAACACGATGTATACAACGCCGGTATGTTGGTGGAAGCGGGCGTACACTATTATAATGCGACCGGAAAAACAAAATTACTGGAAGTGGCAACTCGCTGTGCTAATTTGATGGCTGAATATATGGGGACTTTTCCTAAAAAGAATGTGGTTCCTGCACATTCGGGTCCGGAAGAGGCTTTGGTGAAACTGTATACCTTATATAGAGACAATCCGGGACTGAAGAAACAGATCAATGTTCCGGTAGTTGAGCGGGAATATCTCAGGTTGGCTGAATTCTGGATCGAAGGTAGAGGAAAACATTGCGGATTCCCGTTGTGGGGGACATGGGGTAACCCTGCTGCCGAACAATGGATACGCGACCGGAAATACGAGGCTCCTGAGTTTGGCAATCATACCCGCCCGTCATGGGGAGACTATGCACAGGATTCTATTCCGCTTTTCGAGCAGAAGACAATCGAGGGGCATGCTGTTCGTGCCACCTTGTTTGCTACCGGAGCAACGGCTGCTGCACTTGAAAATCGTTCACCGGAGTATATAGCTGCCGTCAGCCGTTTATGGGATAATATGATTGGTAAACGTATGTTTATCACCGGTGGGGTAGGTGCTGTTCACTTTGACGAAAAGTTCGGGCCTGATTATTTCTTGCCTACGGATGCTTATCTGGAAACTTGTGCTGCTGTCGGTGCTGGCTTTTTCAGCCAGAGAATGAATGAACTGACCGGTGATGCTAAATATATGGACGAGCTGGAACGTACTTTATATAATAATGTCCTGACAGGCATTTCTCTTTCGGGTACACAATATACTTATCAGAATCCGTTGAATTCCGCCAAGCACGCCCGTTGGGGATGGCATGATTGTCCTTGCTGTCCGCCCATGTTCTTGAAAATGATGTCCGCAATGCCCGGATTTATCTATTCACAGAAGGGGGATGATATCTATGTAAACCTCTTTATCGGCAGTGAAACGGAACTGAGCCTATCGGATCAGAGTCGGATACGGTTGACGCAAAAGACCGGATATCCATGGGATGGTTCTGTAGTCATGACTGTTGAACCGGAGAAAGTAAAAACTTTTTTATTAAAAGTACGGATCCCGGGATGGGCACAGGGAGTCGAGAATCCATACGATTTGTATCGTTCGGAAGTGAAGTCTGCTGTCAATCTGAAAGTAAACGGCAAATCTATCGCAATGAAAATATTTAAAGGATATGCCGAAATTCAGCGGAAGTGGAAAAAGGGAGATAGAGTAGAATTGACATTACCTGTTCAGCCGCGGTTGGTAACGGCCAATGAAGCTGTAGCAGATCTGCAAAATAAGGTGGCCATTGCTGCCGGTCCTTTTGTATATTGCCTGGAAGGATGTGACAATGAAGGGGTGGCTGATCTGAGACTCGATACGCGCGCTCCTTTATCGATGACTTTTGAAAAAGAACTGCTGAATGGAGTTAATGTAATTAAAGGCCAGGCACTGGATAAGACAGGAAAGAAAGTGTCGGTTTCGGCTATTCCTTATTATGCTCTGGGCAATCGTCAGGATAAAGGCTATGTCGTTTGGATGCCCGCAAATAAATGACATGAACGAACATAAACACAATTACAACATGAAAATAAACTGTCTTTTAGCCTTGGCATTGTCTGCTTCATCATTGGCGGCACAAGATGCCGTTATCCGGGTGGATGCCGGTAAGGTTGAAAATAAAATAACTCCCTATTTGTACGGAGCTTGTATGGAAGACGTAAATCATGAGATTTACGGTGGTCTTTATGACCAGAAAATTTTCGGCGAGAGTTTTGAAGAACCTGTTTCCATGGATAATTTTATCGGGTTTACCCGTTGTGAAGGGGTGTGGAAACTACAAGATGGCCAACTTTCCGTACAGGCACATCCGGGAGCAAAACTGGTATATGATGACACGCAGCTTTCCGACGGAACGGTCGGGGTCGATCTTAAATTTACGAACGGTACTTCATCCTCCAACAATGCCGGACTTTTACTGCGTGTCGGTGAATATGGAGGCGGAGCCGATAACTTTGATGGATATGAGGTCAGTCTGTTTGCTGATGGAAAGCGCTTGCTGTTAGGGAAACACTTGCATAACTGGCAAGAGTTGAAAACGACTCCGGTAGATGTAGATCCGACGCAATGGAACCGTATGGAAGTGAAACTGGATGGAGATGAACTGGTGATTCTGCTGAATGACTGTGAGGTGTTGCGTTTCGAAGATCGGGATACCGGTTTGCGTAATGGGAAAGTCGCTTTCCGAAACTGGGGAGCCGATGTATCTTATCGTAGTTTGACTATCGGAAGCAATACTCCTGTCAAGCTGTTGACCAAAGCAACTCCACAAGTCAGCGGGATGTGGGATGCTTTTGCTGACCTGACTGCCGCTGCTGTTTACAAACAAATTGCAGATAAACCTTTTCATGGCCGGTATGCGCAGGAGATAGAGTATCTGGTAGGAACCGGTAAAGTGGGTATTGCTAACCGGAGCCTGAATCGTTGGGGAATATCTGTACGTCAGGGAGAGAAAAAGACCGGCAGCCTTTATTTAAAGGGAAAAGCAGAAGTCCGGGTAGCCTTGCAGAGTGTGGATGGTGAAAAAGAATATGCTGTGCAGTGCATTCGGGCCAATGCCGGTGACTGGAAGAAATATACGTTTGAGCTAACTCCTGATAAAACCGATGAAAATGCACGCCTTGCTATTTATCTGGAAGAGAAAGGACGCATTCAGGTAGACATGGTCACCCTTATGAACGGCGCGGACCGTCAGTTTTGCGGGTTGCCGCTGCGTAATGACATCGGGCAGGCAATGGTGGATCAGGGTTTACGCTTTCTCCGCTATGGCGGCACCATGGTCAATGCACCTGAATACCGTTTTAAGAAGATGATTGGAGACCGTGCGGAAAGACCTCCTTATAAAGGTCATTGGTATACGTATTCTACCAACGGTTTCGGAATTGAGGATTTCCTTCATTTTTGTGAGAAAGCCGGATTTATGCCTGCTTATGCAGTGAATGTAGAAGAGTCGGCGCAGGATATGGCGGATATGATCGAATACCTGAACGGATCGGTAGATACGAAGTGGGGTAAGAAGCGTGCAGAGAACGGACATCCTGAGCCTTACGGGTTAAAATATCTGGAAATTGGAAATGAAGAAGTTATCTGGGGGGATATTGAAGCCGATTATCAGCATTATATCGATCGATTTAATGATATTTATGAGGCTGTTCATGCCAAAGATCCGGAAGTGCAGTTTATTCATTCTGCCTGGTGGCGTCCCGAATCACCTAATATGGAGAAAGTATTTAAAGCGCTTGATGGTAAAGCAGCCTATTGGGATTACCATCCTTGGACGGATGATCTTGGCAGTCACGTAAATATAGACCGGGAGTTGACGGATATGAAAGCCAAATTCCTGAAATGGAATCCGAAGACAAGTATGCGTTGTGCTATTTTCGAAGAAAACGGTAATCTGCACAACGTTCAGCGCGCCATTGTGCATGCTACTGTTCAGAATGTGGTTCGTCGCCATGGTGATTTTATTCTGACCACCTGTGCGGCCAATGCTCTTCAACCCTATTTGCAAAATGACAACGGCTGGGATCAGGGACAAATTTTTTTCACTCCGGGACAGGTTTGGGGTATGCCGACTTTCTATGCACAGCAGATGTCTTCGGCCCATCACCATCCGCTGCGGTTGTGGAGTGAGACAGTGGGAGAACTGGATACGACGGCCACTACGAACGAGGCACGCGATGAAGTGATTCTTCATGTAGTCAACACTTCCTCTGAAGTGCGGGAGACTCAGGTTAGTCTGTCCGGTTTCATTCCGAAAGGGAATATGGAAATATATACGCTGAGTGGAGAGTTGAATGATGAGAACCTTCCGGATACGCCTACATGGATTCTGCCGAAAGCTACCTGGAAGCAGGCTCCCGGATCTGATTTTACCTATTCATTCCCCGGTTATTCGTATACGATTGTTGTACTTAAAAAGTGAGTTGTTTTTATGAAAATAGGATATCTTAAACCGGGTATTCTGCTTCTCGTCCTGTTATTCTCTTTCCGTCAAGATCTTTTTGCCAAGAAGAGAATCACTTCGTTGAAGTGTGAATACATTGAAGCGCCTTTAGGACTCGATGTGCAGCGCCCGCGTCTGATGTGGAAAGTGGACACTTCCGATGTGCCCAGTAGGCAAACGGCCTATAGGATTTTGGTCTCTTCTACTCCGGAACTGTTGCGACAAGGAGAGGCTGATATCTGGGATTCCGGCAAACAGAAGTCGGATGAGCAATTGGTTTCTTACGCCGGGAGTACGTTGCGTCCTCACACCCGATACTGGTGGAGGGTAGAAGTGTGGCTGAATAATAAGAAGGTCGTTTCGGAACCTATGTGGTTTGAAACCGGAAAATTTTCGGCAACGGATTGGGAAGCTTCTTGGATTACCGATGGGTATGATAAAGACTACGAACCCTCTCCGATGTTTCGTAAAGTGTTCGATGTTTCCAAAGGGGTTGTTTCTGCCCGTTGCTATATAAGCGGTTTGGGGTATTACAGGCTGTCCTTTAACGGGAAGGCTGTCAATGATCATGCACTCGATCCGGGGTTTACGGATTATAGTAAGCGGGTGCTTTATCTCACGTATGATATTTCCGGACTGCTCCGGCATGGTAAAAACTGTATAGGGGTTCAGTTGGGCAATGGCTGGTTCAATGAGCAAACTCCTGCCGTGTGGTACTTTCATGAGGCACCCTGGCGAAAGCGCCCGCAAATGATTGCTGAGATACATCTCTGTTATACTGACGGCAGCAAGGATATCATAACGACCGATACTTCATGGAAGACATCTACAGGACCGCTCCTGTTTGATAATCTTTATGTAGGCTCTTTCTATGATGCCCGTCTGGAACAGAAAGGGTGGGATACGGAACTTTTTGATGATGTCTCTTGGCAACATGCTAAATTGACTGCGGCACCTGCCCCACTGATCGAAGCACAGAAGATGCCTTCCATTACTACAGCAGATACTCTTTCTGTTGTGTCTGTCAACTGTATCAGTGATACTTGCTACGTGTTCGATATGGGTATCAACACAGCCGGAGTTCCCCGTTTGGAGATAAAAGGAGAACGCGGAACCCGGATTCGTTTAAGGCATTCCGAGATGCTTCAGAAAGATGGGAATATCGACCAGCGTATATTGACATGCACTTACGTCCTCGCAACAAAC
>ENA-OQJF01000354-OQJF01000354.1-human-gut-metagenome-genome-assembly--contig:-NODE-354-length-12262-cov-2.510260_pt1 | contig 12262 bp, 11 predicted proteins | sample MGYA00242595_ERZ504761 | MGnify/ENA primary metagenome ERZ504761 (study PRJEB26092, sample SAMD00036367) | human gut metagenome | host: Homo sapiens | study: EMG produced TPA metagenomics assembly of...
CAGGCGTCGAGGAGGGCATAGGCGGCCAAAACCACGAGTGCGCCTATGAGTGCGCGAATAAGGTAATTGGTGATAAAGCGACCGTACAGGCTCTTGACGGTTCGAACCGACCAGGCAAAGAGGCGTGCCGTCAAACCGAAGATAATGGCGCTGATAACAACGATGACAACCGTCCGTGGTGTCATGTTGGGAACGCTGGCTATAACATTCGCTTCGTACTCGGTTCCCAAGGCAAGCGACGTAAAGTAGCCGGTAAACGAGGCGACCAGGCAGTAGATGCCCGCGGTGTAGTCGATTTTTGCCGATAAAAGCACATCTCCATGCCAAAGAAAGCTCCGGCAAGGGGCGAGCCGAATACGGCGCCAAAGGCCGACGAGATGCCAGCGAGCATGAGGTCGTGGTGATCATGCTTTTTGAGGTGTGCGAGGCTCGAGACGTTGCTGGCGATGGTGCCGCCAATCTGCACCGCAGCTCCCTCGCGACCGGCCGATCCGCCCGTTAGGTGCGTGAGCGTGGAGCAGACGAAGGTGAGGACGGCCATGCGCATATGGATGAGGCGTGTGCCCAGGGCGGAGTCAATGACCAGGTTGTTGCCACGCTTGGCGGCGAGACCGTGGTTCTTGTAGACCCACGCGGTGGCCATACCCACGATGGGGAGCAGGGCGTACACCCACGAATGGTGCTCGCGATAGTCGGTCGCGATATTCAACGAGGCCAAAAACGCCCAAGCGGCAACGCCCATGGCGAGCGAGACGATGACGACGAGTACGAGTAACTTAGCGCTCGCGAGTAGGTTGCGGGCGTTGCGGCGCGTGTCGGCAGCCAAGAGATGCTCGGAGCGGGTGATCTGATGCCTGCCTGCCGCGATGACGTCGTTCAGGGAGAAATAACCGCCTTCGTCGAGCGGCTGGGAATGATCCTGCGCTTCGTTTGCGCTTTCGGGTTTGTCGTTATGAGCCATACGTTCCTCTTTTAGGTTGCAACGCAAGCATTATAAAACGCGGTAAACGCGACGAGCCGGTGGGTTGGTTTCCATTCTGTTTCGCGGCCTGCAACCGACAGGTGTATTTGCGGGTGCAGGCCGAGTCGCGGTCGTGCGTCGGGGGATTATACTGAGACAAGCATAAAGAATCGGCGCCCCTGTTGTGCGCCGTGGCATTAAGAGGTGCATATGGCAGAGAAACTCATTCCGCTGGAGGACGCGCAGTCGATTGTTCTGTCGCACGTTGCTCCGACCGATCTCGTCGAGATTCCCGTGTGGCAGGCCGCCGGTCTTCCCTTGGCCGAGGACGCGGTGGCCGATATCGACATCTCGCCGTTTGCCAACAGCGCCATGGACGGGTATGCCGTGCGCGCAGCCGATCTTGCTGCGGCCGCCGGTGACACTCCGGTGACGCTCTCCGTCGTAGGACACGAGGCCGCGGGCCATGTCTTTGAGGGCACAATCGGCGCGGGCGAGACCGTCCGCATCATGACGGGCGCGCCGGTGCCCGAAGGTGCCGATGCCGTGGTGAAGTACGAGATCGTCGACGTACTCGATGGCGATGGCAACGAGGGCTCGCACGTTCGCTTCTCGGCGCCTGCCAAGGTAGGGGAGGAACGTTCGCTCTGCCGCCGAGGAGGCCCATGCCGGCGATGTTGTGATGCATGCCGGCGAGGTCGTGGCTCCGGCGGGCGCCGGCTTGCTGGCAAGCGCCGGATACGCGAGCGTGAAGGTGCACGCTGCCCCACGTGTGGGCATCATCTCGCTGGGCACGGAACTGGTCGCACCGAGTAAGGTACCGGCGCGCGGTCAGATTCGCGATTCCAACTCCTCGGCGCTGATGGCCGAGGCGCTCGATGCCGGCGCCGAGCCCGTGTTCTACGGTATTGCGCCCGACGATGAGCAGGCGATTGGCGAGCTGGTGCATCGCGCCACGCGAGAGTGCGATTTTGTCATTACGAGCGGCGGCGCCTCGGCGGGCGATTACGACTACGTGACGGCGCTCGTCCGGCGCGAGGGCGTGGTGCTGTTCGATCGCATCTCGATGCGTCCGGGCAAGGCCATCACGTTTGGCTTGCTCGGGGGCAAGCCCTACCTAGGGCTTTCAGGCAATCCGGCCGCGGCGTATGTGGGCTTTGAGATGCTCGCCCGTCCGGCGATTCGCAAGATGCGCGGCTTTGCCGAGGGCGTGCGTCCCGTGCAGCAGGCGACGCTCACGCACGGCGTGAAAAAGCGCCAGGACCGACGCTTCTTCGATCGCGCCACGGTTTTGCGCGACCCCGAGACCAGTGAGCTGTTGGTGACCGAGGCCAAGACGCAGAATTCGGCGCTGCTCGGCACGATGCAGCGGTCCAACTGCCTGCTGCGTATTGACGAAGGACCGTGCGAGCTCAAGGCGGGCGACGTCGTGGATGTCGTGCGTGTCGACCTGCCCGAGGGCACGGTGTTGTAGGAGGAAGACTATGGAGTTGAAGATTTCGATCGTGACGTGCTCGGATACACGCGATCTTGCTCAGGACGAGGCTGGAGCCGCACTCGAGGAACTTATCGAGGCGCAGGGCTGGACGGTCGTCTCACATGTGGTCGTGCGCGACGACGCCAGCGAGATCGGTGATGCCATTGTGGAAGCTGCCGATGAGTGCCACGCCAATGTCGTGCTCACCTGTGGCGGCACGGGACTTTCGATGCGCGACGTGACGCCCGAGGCGACGCGTGCCGTCTGCGACCGCGATGTGCCGGGTATTGCCGAGGCAATTCGTGCCTACTCCATGACCAAGACGCGCCGCGCCATTCTCTCGCGCGCTATTTGCATGCAACGAGGTCATACACTTGTCGTAAACTTTCCCGGTTCTACGAAGGCCGCCCGCGAAAGCTGGGAGGCCATAGCAGACCAGCTGGAGCATGCGGCTCAGATGACAGCGGGCGGCGGACATACCAACTAAGCGGTTTACCTGCGGCGGGGCGACCTGAACGGCTGCTCCGCCTTTGTTTTCCGCCGAAGCGACGCCGAGGTGCACACTAGCTCGAAACTATATTCTCTGGCGAGAATAATTTCTCACTATCATTATTCGCACGAAAGTATAATCTAGTAACAGAATAAAGCCCGCGGTGGGGTACCCGGGCACAAGGTCCGAAAGGGTTGAATATGTTCGATATGGTTTCTCGCCGCGGTTTTGTCTCGCTCTCTGCTGCCGCCGCTGCTGGCCTTGGTCTTGCCGGCTGCTCGGGCAACAAGACGTCCGAGCCCGCTGGTTCCGATGCCGGCTCCGCCAAGTCTCCCTCTAAGAAGAAGGCTGTCGAGCTGCAGGTTTTCGCTGCTAACTCCCTCGAGAAGGCCCTTCCCGAGGTCCAAGAGCTCTACACCGACCAGACCGGCACCACCTTTGCCGACACGCAGTTTAAGGCGTCTGGCGACCTTGTCGAGCAGATGCGCGCCGGTGCCGCCGTCGACGTGCTCATCACGGCTTCCAAGGGCACCATGGACGACGCCGAGGCCGCCGGGCTCGTCGACGCCGACACCCGTGAGGATATGTTCGTCAACGACCTCGTGATCATTCGCGCCGAGGGCTCCGACACCAAGGTCGAGGCCATCGCCGACGTCGCGAATCTGGACGGCAAGATTGCCATCGGCGACGCCAAGACCGTTCCCGCCGGAAAGTACGCCAACCAGGCTCTGGCCTCTGTGGGCCTCTACACCGGCACCGAGGGCGACGACGGCGAGTATACTCCCGAGATCGCCGACAAGGTCGCGCTGGCCGATAAAGTGGGCACCGCAGCTGCCTATGTGTCCACAGGCGACTGCGTGGCCGGTTTTGTCTACAGCTCCGACATCTTCCGCTACGACGGCATTGAGGAGGCCTTTGTGTGCCCCGAGGATTCGCACAAGCCCATTGTGTATCCGGGCGCTGTCGCCGAGAGCTCCGAGCATGCCGACGAAGCCAAGGCGTTCATCGATTTCTGCCTGACCAACAAGAAGGCTCAGAAGATTTGGGCTAAGTACGGCTTTGAGCTTTCCGCGTAGTGCGGCTTGGCGCGATAATTCCATCGTTTTGTGTTTCACTCCGTCCTTGTATTCGCTTGGAGCTTTTCGTGCTTAATAGATTCCGTATGCTTGTCGCCTGTGCTTTGACCTTCGCGCTTTGCTGGGTGCCGGGATTTGCGTTTGCCGGGGACGCTGAGCACGGGGCCCGGGTTGCTGCGACCGCCCATGGGCTTTCCTATGGGATCGAAGGTTTTGAGCGGTTGGCCAAGGGGACCGCTCGTGCCATGGAGGGCCAGCCTGAGGGCTACCGGTTTCCCGTTGACGAGGACGTGGACCTTGTAGTGGCGCCTGCCGCCGATCGCGTTGTGGTGTGGATATCGCCCAAGGCGGTCGAGAAGTATGGATTGGATCTGCAGGACAACGAGTGCGTATCGGGTCTCAAGGCCCTCGTCTGTGAGCTCGACAGCGCAAACTGCATGGGAGGTGCGCAGCTGGGGGACGTGGATCTTCCTTGGTATGTCACGGCGGAAACAACGTTTGATGCCGGCGGGTATACCTATGGCTTTGACGAGCGCGGTGCGGATGGGGGCCGCTATGTGGTGATTGCATCAGCCTCGGGTGATGCCAAGGGCGGCGCGCGTTGGCTTGATAGCGCTCAGATGGTAGAAGCATCGTCTGTCGTGTTGCGGGATGAGCAGGGGCCCTTGACCTCTCTGGCCTCCTTATTGGGCGGCATCGACTACCGACCGTTTTGGGTGTCCATTAAAACGAGCGGCCTTGCCCTGCTGATCTCCTTTGCGCTGGGCCTGTTTGCCGCGTGGAAGACCATGGGCACCTCGAGTCGCATCAAGGGCCTGCTCGACTCGGTCTTTACCATCCCCATGGTGTTGCCGCCCACGGTCTGCGGCTTTCTGCTCCTTATGCTGTTTGGCCGCTCGACCGGGGTGGGCCAGTGGCTTATCGCGCACGGCGTCTCGATTGTCTTTAAGTGGCCGGCGGCGGTGATCTCTGCCGTGGTGGTATCGTTTCCCCTGGTCTACCGTACGGCGCTCGGCGCCTTTGAGAGCCTCGACACGCAAATGCTCGATGCGGCGCGCACGCTTGGCTGGTCCGAGCGACGCATCTTCACCAAACTCATGATGCCGCTCGGCTGGCCCTCGATTGCCGCCGGCACGGTGCTCGCCTTTGCCCGCGCCATGGGCGAGTTTGGCTGCACCCTGTTCTTTGCGGGCAACTATGCCGGTATTACGCAGACCATTCCCATTGCGATTTACTTTGAATGGATGGGCGGCAATACGTCGGTGGCCCTCTTTTGGGTCGTGGTCGTGATCGTGTTTAGCTTCCTGGTCATCCTGTTCATCAACATGTACACCGCTCATTCGCAAAAGTATCGCGAGCGGGGCCTTTCCCGTGCGGAGCGCAAACAGGCCAAAGATCTCGCCGGACAGGGCGATTCGCTCGACCCAGTCGGCGGCGATGCGCTGCGTATCGATCGCGAGGCGCTGGCCGAGCTCATGCGCGATGATGCGGCGCCGCAGGGAGGTCGATAGGTCATGTCACTCGTTCTGGATATCAAAAAGCGCTATCCCGGGTTTATGCTCGACATGCAGCTTGAGGCCGGCGAGGAGCGTGTGGCACTGCTGGGCGCCTCGGGTTGCGGCAAGAGCTGTACGCTGCGCTGCATCGCCGGCGTGGAGACGCCCGACGAGGGCAGGATCGTCGTCAACGGCGTGACCTTTTTTGACTCGGCAGCGGGCATCAACCTGTCGCCTCAGGAGCGAAAATGCGCCCTGCTGTTCCAAAACTATCAGCTGTTCCCTAATATGACAGTGGCCGATAACGTATGTGCCGGCGTAAAGGATGCGGGCGACGCCGCGGCGCGCAAGCAGCTTGCCGAGCGCTACCTGGGTATCTTTGGACTGGCCGATTTTGCCGACCGCTATCCCGTGCGACTCTCGGGCGGTCAGCAGCAACGTGTGGCGCTTGCGCGCATGGTGGCGGCGCATCCGGGCATCTTTATGTTCGACGAGCCCATGAGCGCACTCGATTCCTATCTTAAGAGCGCCCTCGAGCAGAATATGCTCGACCTGTTCGATGTATGCAACCGCACCGTGCTCTACGTGAGCCACGACATCGACGAAGCGTGCCGCCTGTGCCAGCGCATCTGCGTGATGCACGACGGGCATGTTGAGGAGATCGGCTCCGTCGAGGACGTGGTCCGCCGTCCGCAGACGCTGGCGGCGCTGCGCCTGACGGGCTGCAAGACACAAGCCGGGCGCGCAAGATCGGCGACGAAGAAGTTGAGGCCCTCGACTGGGGCATGAGCTTTAACGTGGGTCGCGAGGTTCCCGATAATGTGGCGTACCTGGGCATTCGCGCAAGCTACTTCCATGTTGACAATCGCGCGGAGCGGGGTCGCAACAGTTACGACTTGCATGTGGCCCGTGTGAGCGATTCGCGCTTTGAGCGGCTGGTGTTGCTGGACGTGCCGCGTGCTGATGCGCCCACGCGTCTGCAGTGGAAGGTGAATAAGGTGAGTGTACCCGTGGAAGAGCTGCCGCAGGCGGGTGAGACTCTGCGCATGCATTTTGATGCAAGCAGGATTCATCTCGTTTGCCGATAATGCGGGTGCGATGCGGTCGAGGAGGTAGTCCTCGACCGCTTTGTTTTCACTTCGCCGTTCGCCGATTTCTACATGACTAAACCTTATCAGTCTGATAATTAATTATCAGACAGCGAGATGCTCACATCCCAACGTTGTCGTACGCGTGTCGACGGTGTTCGTCTTGACGACAACCGTTGATATAGTTACCTTCGACGAGAAAAGGAGGGCGCGCCGATGCTGCAGAAGGCATATTCGCGTCGCGTTGCCGCGCGCGCCCTGTATATGGCTCGGAGCCGCATATGAGCAGGTATGTTCACGGCTCCGGGAGAGACGACGCACAACTAAATAATCGACCGCAAAGCGGGTTCCCTAAAATTCCGGGTTTGAGCACGGCTGGGTTTTCGCCACCCACCGTGCAGAAATACCGTAGCTATTCATTTTTGGTTCGAGAGGGGAACCGTCATGGCTGAAGAATTCGATTTCCATCCGATGTGGGAGAGCCTCGGCATGAATCTTGCCGACCACGACATGCTGCTGGGCGCCGTGGGCCAGATGTACGGCGATATGTTCCTGACGCAGAACAATCGCCCCAAGTCTACGTCCTACCTGGATTTTGTCGCCACCAACATCCACAGCGGCCGTATTAAGGAGATGCTCGACAAGAAGGAAGCCGGCGAGGCCACCAAGATCGTCGGTTCATTCTGCGTCTATGTGCCCGAGGAGATTGTGCTCGCCTGCGACGGTATCCCCGTGGGTCTGTGCTCTGGTGCCGATTGGGCAACCGATAAGGTCGAGGAGCACCTGCCGCGCAACACCTGTCCGCTTATCAAGAGCTTTGCCGGCTTTAAGCTGGGCGAGGTCTGCCCCTACATCGAGTCGAGCGACCTGGTGGTAGGCGAGAACACCTGCGATGGCAAGAAGAAAGCCTACGAGTTCTTTGCCACGCAAAAGAACATGTACGTCATGGATATTCCCAACGTGCACGACGAGTCGACGCTCGTGACCTGGAAGGCCGAGGTTAAAAAGCTTGCCGCCAAGATCGAGGAAGAGTGCGGCGTCAAGATTACGCCCGAGCGCCTGAAGGCTGCCATCCACGCCGTCAACGAGAAGCGTCGCGCCCTGCAGCGCCTCGCAGCCACGCGCGCTGCCGACCCGGCGCCCATCAGCGGTCTCGACAGCCTGCTGACCGTTCAGGCCGCCTTTATGGACGACACGCCGCGTCTGACCGGAGCCATCAACGATATGGCGGCTGAGTGCGAGCAGCGTGTCGAGGCCGGCGAGGGCGTGACGCCCAAGGGGACCAAGCGCATCCTGTACACCGGTACGCCCATGGCCGTGCCCAACTGGAAACTGTTCAACCTCATCGAGAAGGCCGGCGGCGTTGTGGTCGGCGAGGAGTCCTGCACGGGCTCGCGCTACTACAAGGACCTGGTCGACGAGTCCGGCGAGACGGTCGACGAGATGCTCGACGCCATCGCCGAGCGCTACTTTAAGATCAACTGCGCCGTCTTTACGCCCAACGACCAGCGTATGAAGGACATCGTTCAGATGGCCAAGGACCTGCATGTAGACGGCATCGTCGACGTGGCCCTGCAGTTCTGCACGCTCTACGAGATGGAGTCGTTTGCCGTGGAGAAGGCCGCCGAGGAGGTCGGCATTCCGTTTATGCACATCACGACCGACTACGCTGGCGAGGATGCAGGTCAGTTACAAACCAGGATCGAAGCTTTCTTGGAGACCATTTAGGACTATCCGCCCCGGCGGCTTTCCCGGGCACCCGATCTTGCCGTTCAAACCGTCGCTTGTGTACCAAAGTACGCGGCGCTCCTCTTTTACGGCAACCTCGGGCACCTGGGAAAGCCGTTTCCTTGGTTGGTTGAAAGGTTTAGGAGTTATATGTCGGAAAATATTGAGCAGCCGTTGCCGTCCACGTTTGAGGAGTTCAACGAGCAACGCAAGGCGGCGTTTATTCGCGTCAAGGATTATAAACAGGCGGGTAATCGCCTGGTCGGCTTTTTGTGCAGCTATACGCCGCTCGAGATTATCGATGCCGCGGGCGCTGCAAGTGTGGCCTTGTGCGGTACATCCGACGAGGTGATTCCCGAGGCCGAGAAGGTGCTGCCGGCAAACCTGTGCCCGCTCATCAAGTCGACATACGGTTTTGCCTATTCTCAAAAGTGCCCGTTTACGTACTTTAGCGACATGATCATCGGCGAGACCACCTGCGACGGCAAGAAGAAGATGTACGAGCTACTCAACGAGCTCAAGCGCACGCACATTTTGCATCTTCCGCAGGGTCGCGATCGCGCCTACGAGCGTGAAGGCTGGTACGAGGAGTGCCGCCTGCTCAAGGAAGAGCTTGAGGGCTTCTACGGCATCACGATTACCGACGACGACCTGCGCGCTGCCGTCCGTCGTCGCAACCGCTTGCGTGCGGCCCAGCTCGAGATGTTTGCACTGCAGGCCAACCAGCCGGCGGCCATGAGCGGCGTCGACCTGATGAGCACCATGTTTGCCGGTACGTTCAGCTTTGATATCGAGGCCTATACGCAGCAGCTGGAGCAAAAGGTCGCCAAGCTGCGCGAGGCCTACGACGCGGGCGAGCGTCCGGTCGCGGCGGATGCCAAGCGCATTCTGATCACCGGCTGCCCGGTGGGCGGCGTAATCAACAAGATCGGTCGCACCATCGAGTGCAACGGCGGTGTGGTCGTGTGCATGGACGACTGCTCGGGCGAGCGCACGGCGGCTATGATGATCGACCCGGACGCGCCCGACATTCTGCGCGCCATCGCCGGCCGCTACCTGGATATCAACTGCTCGGTCATGACGCCTAACGACGGCCGCATGGAGAACACCCTGACCATGTGCGAGAAGTACCATGTCGATGGCGTGGTAGAGAGCGTGCTCCAGGCGTGCCACACCTTCAACGTTGAGAGCGCGCGCATGCAGGAGGCCGTCGAGGGTGCGGGTATTCCGTATACGAAGATCGAGACCGACTACAGCAACGGTGACATGGGCCAGATCGAGACGCGCATCGCCGCCTTCATCGAAACCCTCTAGCTTCCTCAGGCACCGGATCTTGCCCCTCAAACCGTCGCTTGCGTACCCAAAGTACGCTGCGCTCCTCTTTCGGGGCAATCTCCGGCACCTGAGAAACCTAGAGCTAAGGCGCCTGAACGCGCCGCTGTCTTTGATGTTTAGATTGGGAGAGAGCCATGATAGGGATCGGGATCGATATCGGGTCTACGGCGGCTAAGGCCGCTGTGGTCGATGGGGAGGGCTTGGTGGCGTGGACGTGCGTGCAGCCAACCGGGTTCTCCTCGGTCGATGCTTCCGAGCGGCTGCGCGAGGCACTGGCAGCGGCCGGCTACGACGTGACGGCCGACGATGCTCGCGTGATCGCGACCGGCTACGGCCGTGTCGCCGTGCCCTATGCGCACAAGGTCGTGACCGAGATCACCTGCCACGGTACCGGTGCCGTGCGCCTGTTTGGCGACCACGGCACCGTGATCGACGTGGGCGGTCAGGACACCAAGGTCATCCAGCTTAAAGGCGGCCGCGTGGCCAAATTTGCCATGAACGACAAGTGCGCCGCCGGTACGGGGCGCTTTTTGGAGATCATGGCCGATCGCCTGGGCATTTCCCAGCAGCAGATGGCCGACCTGGCGCGTTCCGGCGAGCCCACCAAGATTAGCAGCATGTGCACGGTGTTTGCCGAAAGCGAGGTCATCAGCCTGATCGGCCGTGGCGAGCCGCGCGAGAACATTGCCCGCGGTGTGATCGAGAGCGTCGTGTCGCGCGTGGCCACTATGGCCGGGCAGGCGGCGGGCGCTCCGTACTACCTGACCGGTGGCCTCTGCGAGAACGCCTACGTTGTGGAGCGTCTGGGCGAGCTTTTGGGCGCACCCGTGACCACCTCGCCTCAGGCTCGCTTTGCTGGGGCCATCGGTGCTGCCGTCCGCGCGCGGGCGCTGGTTTAAGGGGCCCTGTCGATGCGTATCCTCAACATCTCGGCCCAAAAGCCCGACAGCACAGGCAGCGGCACGTATCTTTCGGCGCTCGTGCGCTCCCAGCTGGCAGTCGGGTGCGAGCCCGCCGTCCTCTGCGGCGCCGCCCCGGGCGACACGCAGGGCGACATCCCGGCGGGCGTACCCATCTATACCGTCGACTTCGATACCCCTGAGCTGCCGTTTCCCATCTGCGGTATGTCCGATGTCATGCCCTATCCCTCTACACGCTATCGTGATCTGACACCTTCGATGCTCAAGGCATTTGAGCGGGCATTTGCTAATGCAATCGATCGGGCGGTGACTGAGTTTCGGCCCGATCTGGTGCTCTGCCATCACCTGTATCTGGTGACCGCATTGGCGCGCGAGTGCGTCCGGGGCGTGCCGGTTGTTGCCGTGTGCCATTCGACCGACCTGCGCCAGCTGCGTTCGCATGCGCTCGAGCGCGATCGCATCGTACGTGCGGTTCGTCGGCTCGATGCCGTCTTTGCGCTCCATGCTGAGCAGGCTGAGCAGATTGGCCTGGTGTGCGGCGTCGATGCCGATCGCATCCACGTGATTGGGACGGGCTACGACCATCGCGTCTTCTGCCGCGACGCAAGCGTGGCGAGGCGGCCGGGATCGCTTGTGTACGTGGGCAAGATTTGCTTTAAAAAGGGCGTCGAGTCGCTGGTTCGAGCTGTGTCATTGCCGATTGACGATGGCGTCCGCCCATCTGGCCTGGTACTTGTGGGCGGCCGCGGGGACGATGCCGAGTACGCGCGTATCGAGCGCTTGACCGCGGCCTCGGATGTGCCGGTGACGCTGGCGGGGCGCTTGGATAGCGATGGGCTCGTGCGTGCCTACCGCAGTTCCGACGTCTTTGTGCTGCCTTCGTTTTACGAGGGTCTGCCGCTCGTAACGATCGAGGCCCTCGCGTGCGGTTGCAAAGTTGTGGCGACCGATTTGCCCGGCGTTCGTCCCTGGATGGAGGCGATGCTTCCCGGTGCTCCCGTGACGTGGGTGGCGTCGCCGCGTATGACGGATGTCGACACGCCCGTGGCGGCCGACCTTCCGTTGTTTGAGCGCGCACTGGCAGATGCTATCGCGCAGGCGCTTGCGGCGTCGCCTTCGACGTTCGAGCCGTCGGCGGTCTCTTGGGAAGCGTGCCTGGGGCGTATACTTAAAGTTGTTGATTTGCTGGAAGGGGGTTCGTATGGCTGACGATCAGATTAAGCTCACGTCTATGACTGCCGCGAGCGGTTGAGCCGCTAAGTTGGCCCCCGGAGCCCTCGCCCAGGTCCTGGGCGATTTACCCAATGTGCATAACGACAACTTGCTCGTGGGGTTCGATACCTCCGACGATGCGAGCGTCTTTCGCATTGGCGATAACTTGGGTCTCGTGCAGTCCATCGACTTCTTCCCACCGATGGTCGACGACCCGTTTCTATTTGGCCAGATTGCCGCGGCAAACTCACTGTCAGACATCTACGCCATGGGCGGGCGGCCGAGCCATGCCATGAACCTGCTGTGCATCCCGAGCTGCCTGGGCGTTGAGGTTGCCGGTGAAATTCTGGCGGGCGGCGCCGACAAGTGCGTCGAGGCCGGCTGCTCCATCGCGGGCGGCCATACCATCAACGACGACGAGCCCAAGTACGGCCTGTCTGTGAGCGGCTTTGTGCCACTCGACCGCATGCTCGCCAACA
>ENA-OQJF01000355-OQJF01000355.1-human-gut-metagenome-genome-assembly--contig:-NODE-355-length-12187-cov-4.925954_pt1 | contig 12187 bp, 16 predicted proteins | sample MGYA00242595_ERZ504761 | MGnify/ENA primary metagenome ERZ504761 (study PRJEB26092, sample SAMD00036367) | human gut metagenome | host: Homo sapiens | study: EMG produced TPA metagenomics assembly of...
CCAATAAAAAAGAAGAAGAATCTGCATGCAAATTCTTCCTCTCTCCAAGCTTATTATTTTTTGCTCCGCGGCTTTTCAATCACCACATCATAGGAGCCGCCAACCCAATAGGAGGGATTTTTCAGCGTAAGGGTGATATTTTCCCATTTTCCTCTGGGCAGGTAGAAAATATCCTCCTGCACTAAAATCCCGTCCTTTTCTTCCTCACTGCTGTCATACGGAATGCGTCCAAATTCCTGTTCTTCATCGGCATAGTCCAGATTGACCGCGTACATCTTTCGGATTCCCTTTGCAGGCAGCGTCCGATAGCGCACCGTTATCTTCGTTGCCTCTTTGGGTTCCTCAATTTCATCATAGGGATTATCATAAATAGTATCCTCCTGTGCGGCAGATAAAAATTCAACCGTTCCGTAATGAAATTTCACCCGCGGCAGTTCTGCCCCTTCCGTCAAAGGAATCTCCACGTCGTGCGTTTCCTTGTCCGTTCCCGTATAGGCTGTACGATGTAATGTCAGAGGAAAATCCCTTTCCGTTCCTTCTAATATAAACTTTTTCACATATTATTTATATATATAATATTGTATTTTGTTCCTGTTCTTTTTCCCTAATGTTTTATGGTATCAATTTTTTGCGTCCGGCTTCCGGCTGCTTTTTGTATTTGGTATCAAAAGGTCGTTCTGCAGGGTGTGCCAGGAATGATAATTCGGTATCATTTCATCATGCCATGTTTACCCATCAGTGCCGGAACTCCGAAAAGTACGGTATCAATTTCTTTCCCTATAGTTCTTATTGGGTTAGACAACAAGACGCATTAAAATGTATTCTCAAAGTGAGAATGTATTTTAATTTGCGTCATGTTTCCGCTTCTGCAATGCTTACTAAAGTGGAGTTACCTAAAAGGTAGTGGAACTTTACTAAGGATTGCAGAAGGGATAAAGAAACATACCTTAGAAGGGTGGGTGGGTTTACCGATAGCAAAACTATTGGAGCGTAACAAAGTGAAGCGATTAAGCCTTTTTGGTTCTTTTTTGGCGTTTGAAAAAAGAACTCCCCCCAATGAGGGGGGAAGGAACCTTTAAGCAACCTTTGTATTTTTCTCTTCTTCAACTTCTTCCACATCTAGCCTTATATTTAGATGCTGGGCTATGAATTTACTACCTTTAATAGCATCTGCCAATACAGTAAATAAAAATTTAGGTTCTTCTTTTATTGCTTTGCACCATGATTTTAAATAAGCCGCATTTTCTTCTCTGACGGTTACAGAAATACCCAAATATACACCAGACAAAGCCGATATTAATTCTGCTACAAGTTCTTCACGCCCATAATTGAATTTATCATTTTCATAAAATCCTTTTCGATTTAGTCTATTTTTAACACCTGTACTATGTCCCATTTCATGTAATTCTGTACCATAAAAACTTTCTCCGTCCTTAAATTGGCTCTTTAAAGGTAAAGTAATGCTATCATTTGATATTGAATAAAACGCACTATCACTAGAAACCGTTTGAATAGGACATACCCAATTTTGATTCTTATTCATTTCATCAAGTATTGGATTTACATACATTTCTTTCTCTTCTTGTGGCTGTTCCTCTCCTGAAAATTTAGCCTTTAATATATCCCATCTATTGGGATATTTTTCCGCAAAGTTTGTTTGGTCTAAATTAAAAACTTGGAAATATTTTGTATAAGCTGCTAAACGGTATTCTTTTTGTTCTTCTTCTGATAATTTGTTATATTCATCATATGAAATTTTTTCATTTGTCTGACGATGATAAGCACAAAATAATGTATAATAAACAGGAAAAGCAACAGCACCTTTTAGAACATTAATACCTTCGTTTCGTGCTTGATTGAATGTCAAAAAAACAGGAGTTTGATAATTATATTTTTCACACAAAAAATAAGTAAAAAAGCGTTTCCACCACTATAAGTACGACCTGTTAAATTTTGTGGTAAAAAGTTCTGTTTAGAGTTGACTTTAGAGAACCAAGGTTTTTGCCAATTCATAGACAAGCTTTCAATTTTTTCAACCATAAGGTTTACAAACTTCTCTGCATTTTTATCAAAAGTAGATTTCATAATTTTGTTTGCTGTTCTTTATACTGGCAGCCAAACCAGCTTTAAAAGTTTATTTATCTCTTTATTTTCAATACTCAAAGATAGTAATTTTCTATAAATGTCGCAAATAATAAGACAATTATTTTTGTTAAAAATAGTTTATAATCGGCTGATTTTTAACGTATTATCTTTTCCCTAAAGTTTTATATATTTTGGGTGAGAGATAAGGTTTTATAAACGAAATATTCCCTTTAGGGAACATGAAGTCTATAAAACCGAATATCCAATGCCTTGCTTTTGTAGGTGCTTCATAGAAGCGGTGAAAAAAGCAAAGCATTGGATATACCTTAGAAGGGTGGGTGGGAAAATGCGTTAGGGATTGCAGCGGAAAGCCCACAGCGTAGCGAGGACTTGCAGCGAAAAGCCCGACCTGAAAGGTAACGCCCTATTTATTTCTTCTATTCATCAATCTTACTTTTTCATAACGTAAATACCTATACAAAGTAGCCTTACTTCCAATGTGTAAAATTCTACATATTTCATCTATAGAATAATCCCGATTTTCATATAAACGCTTTGCTGCTATAGCTTTTCTCTTTGCATCTTCCGATAACCCTATAGGTCGTCCCGTAAGTTTCCCTCGTTCTTTTGCAGCTTGTAATCCAGCCCTAGTTCGTTCTACTATTATTTCACGTTCATATTCAGCCAATGAAGCAAAAATTCCAAATTGACATCTTCCTAAAGCACTATTAGTATCAATACCATCAACTATGCTTTTGAATGCAATTTTTCTTTTCTGCAAACAATCAACTATATAAACTAAATCTTTCAAAGAACGTCCTAATCTATCTAGCTTCCAGATAACAAAAGTATCACCTTCTCGCAAATATGCAAGGGCTTTATCTAATTCGGGTCTATCCTTTACTCCTGATACTTTTTCCTCAAATATAAGTTTGCATCCGGCTTCTTTTAAAGCATCTAGCTGCAAATCTAAATTCTGTTCCCTCGTTGAAACACGAGCGTAGCCTATTATCTCCATTTTATTTAAATCCAAGTTTCATAAATTCAACTATTCGCGAAACTATTTTAAACTAGGGCTTTCCCCCCTGTTATTACCTCTAGTACTATTATAAATCAAAAGTACAGAAAAAGGGTCGATTAATGAAACTTTTAAATTTAAGAATATGAGTTATTCACAATTTATCATGGCTGTATTTGCCATTTATGTAGTTTACTACGCTGCAAACATCCTGTATGATGCTTTCCTAAAGCAAAGCAAAACCAATACAGGTGAAGAAGAAGAAATTATTTCAATAGGAGAGGAAGAAGAAATACCTCACAAAGTTGTAGATGAAGATTTTGAAACAGGCTCATACGAAAAAGAAGATGAAAAAAAAGAATCTGAACAGAATTATGTATCTGTAAATGAATCTATTGAAATGGAAGTTGAAACACAAGGTATTCCAATGGAACAACTTCTTGCTAAAGGGAAAAGCATGTTTTCACACGTAAATTTTAACAAATAAACAACTAATTTTTATTCAAATGAAAAAGTTTTTTTCAAAAATTGCTCAAAGAGCATTCGCTTTAGCCATTAGCATAATGGTAGTAACTAACACTTTTGCACAAGGTGCTGCGGGAATTGATGCAGCTAGTTCTGAACTTGCAACCTACATGGACCCCCTAGGAAACATGATGATGATACTAGGAGGTCTAGTAGGATTAGTTGGAGCAGTGCGAGTTTATTTAAAATGGAACTCTGGTGACCAAGATGTACAAAAGGCTGTTATGGGCTGGATGGGGTCATGTATCTTTCTGGTTGTATCAGGTGTTGTCGTAAAAGCATTCTTCGGAATCTAATATGTCGAAAGAGTATCCAAGTTACAATGTATATAAGGGGCTACAAAAGCCCCTTATTTTCAAAGGATTTAAAGGCAAGTTCATATATATCGGTGGAGCTTGTATTATTAGTGCTTTACTTTTATGTGCTATTGTTTCTACTCTGGCTTCTTTTATGTGGGGAGGTATAACTCTTGTAATAGTTATGTTTGGAGGGTTAGGAATAACATCGCAATTACAAAGAAAAGGGCTTCACAGGAAAGATAAACGAAAAGGCATATATATAGTATCACGCACTTTTATAAGAGATAGAAAAAAATAAAGCTTATGAAAAAGAAAAGTGAATTTGAAGCTCCTTATATTGGTATTGAAACAATAGACAATACTCCTATATTCTATAACCGAAGGGGCGACTATTCTGTTATCATTAAATGTGAAAATCCTATAATACAGTATTCAGCAGATATGGATGCTTACTATGATTTTCACCACTTATTTACTAATATCCTCAAAGTATTAGGAACTGGATATACAATACAAAACAGGATATTCTATGTAAAAAATCATTTTTACCACCCCAGAATAGGAAGAACGACTATTTATCAAATCGTTATTTTGAACATTTTAAAGGACGAGTATATACTGATATTTCTACTTATCTTGTTATTACAGGAGAAGTAGAAAGGTCTAAATTCTTTTCTTTTGACCCTCGAAGGTTTGATACTTTTATTAGAAACATCACAAAAGTATTAGGACTATTCGCTAACAGAGGAATAAGAGCTAAAACTATTAAATGTAAAATGAAATAGAAATATATATAAAAAGATTTCTATCTATCAATTTCAATCAGCAAACAGTAAGCCTAAAAAAATATCAAAGCAAGAGAAGAAAATCTTATAATTGGAGAAAAAAACGTACAGTGCATTTCTCTTGTAGATATTGACGAAGTTAATTTTCCTTCTGTTATAAAACCATATAAAGAGGTCAATATTGGGCTAAGGTTTCCTGTTGACTTACTCTCTTTTTTGCATGATACACCAGGTATAGACACAATTATCTATAATCAAGTAATAAATATTCCAGACCAACGAAACGAAGCAAACAAATTAGAAGGCAAAAAGAAAAAACATAAAGGAATGCCTGACCCTGCAAATGATTTATGTGTAGAAGACATAGAACGAGTGCAGTCGGATATTGCCAGAGAAGGGCAAATGCTTGTATATGCACATTATAATATAATTCTTGCTGGTCTTGATGATATTAGTAAGGCTATCAACTATGTTGAAACATCTCTTTTTGATTGTGGCATTATTATTAATAAACAATGCTTCAACCAATTAGAATTATTCGAATGTGCACTGCCAGGAAACGCAATCAACCTAAACAGTTATGACAAATTTCTAACAACTTCCGATGCTGCAATTTGTCTTTTGTTCAAGGAAAAATTACAAGTAACAGAAAACAGCCCTTTTCTTACTTATTTTACAGACAGACAAGGATTGCCTGTTGGAATAGATATGTCCGGGAAAGAAGGTGAGAAAAAATATACAAATAACTCCAACTTCTTTGTTTTAGGTCCAAGTGGTTCTGGTAAGTCTTTCTATGTCAACTCCAAAGTAAGACAATGGGTTTTAGATAACACTGATATTGTATTGGTAGATACAGGGCATAGTTATTCAGGAATGTGCGAATACTATCATGGCAAATACATTACTTATTCTGAAAGCAAGCCTATATCTATGAATCCTTTCCGAATTACTGAAGAAGAGTATAATGTAGAAAAGAAAAACTTTCTTAAATCATTAATTTTCCTGATATGGAAAGGTGCAAATGGTGAGGTCAAAAAGCAAGAAGAAGAAATTATGGATATTACCATAGAAAAATACTATTCTTTCTACTTTCATCCCTTTAATGGTTATTCAGATGCGGAAAAAGAAGCCATACGTGAAAATTTACTACTCGAATTTCAAGTCAATGAAGAAGAATTTGAAAACGAAAGGGAAAAAGAAGAACGCAAGATACTTTCCGAAAAAATAGAGAAATTACAGCAACTAGTAGAAAAAGGAGAAGGCGGAGAAAAAACCAACGCAGAAAAAGCGATACAAAACATTCTCATCGAAAAAGGCTTTACACGCCAAGAGCTTGATAATCCTGAAACTAGATTACTTTCTATAATAGAAAGACGAATCCAGAAGAAGGAAGATATATTGAAAGAAATAAAAGTTGAAAGCTTATCTTTTAACTCTTTCTACGAATTTTCCCTACGCATTATACCTATCATTTGCAAAGAGAACAAAATTGATTTTGATATTACTAACTATAAGTTTCTATTAAAAAAATTCTATAAAGGAGGACAGTTAGAAAAAACTCTTAATGAGGATTTTGACACTTCCCTTTTTGAAGAACCCTTTATAGTTTTTGAAATTGATGCAATTAAAGATGACCCTGAATTATTTCCAATAGTAACCTTAATTATTATGGACGTTTTTATTCAAAAAAATGAGATTAAAAAAGAACAGAAAGGCATTAATAATTGAAGAAGCATGGAAAGCCATAGCTAGCCCTATGATGGCTGGCTATATACTCTATTTGTATAAAACAGTTCGTAAATTTTGGGGTATGGCAATGGTTGTTACTCAAGAACTGGAGGACATAATTAGTAATCCTGTAGTCAAAAACTCTATAATCAGCAACTCCGATATTATATGCCTATTAGACCAAAGTAAATTTATAGACAAATATCAAGAAATAGCAAATCTTTTATCCCTAACGGAAGTAAATCAAAAGCAAATATTTACCATAAATCAACTTCCCAATAAAGAAAACCGTAATCGGTTTAATGAAGTATTTATAAAAAGAGGAAATTATGGAAATGTATTTGGAGTAGAGGTTTCTCTACACGAATATTTCACATTTACTACAGAACGAATTGAAAAAGATGCTGTTGGATATTATCATATCATTTATGGTAGTTTCCAAACAGGATTGGATAATTTTATAATAGACCTAAAATCTTCCAAATTAAAAAATATGGATTGGGTTTTACAAGTCAATAAGGTACTAGGGTATCACTCCGATGATGGAAGCCTAAAAGATATACTTAACATCATAGGGGAACAACCATTATATAAGTATATCCTAGATAAATACAAATGGATTACAAACCGTTAAAGATAATATCATGAAGAAAATCCTATTTATTTTAGTGGTAGCATCTACTTTAACCCAAGTTGCATATTCGCAAAAGGCAGTCTTGGATATAACCTGTATGGAAACACTTATAGCTAATCATAAGGTGCAACATACTTCTTTCTCTAAAGTGAAAGAGAATGAAGCTCAAATAAGCCTTATACAAAAACAAATCAGTGAAAAAATGGTTCAGATTGAATTTTTCCAAAGCAAATTTTATAATAGCCTAAAATCTGTAGAAGCCATCATAAAAACAGGAAAAGATATTATCTACTGCACTGATATTGCAGCAGATATTGGTAAATATCAAAAACAAATGGTTGAACTTGCTGTAGGTGACCCGGCTTTATTATTGGTGTCAGCAAAAACAGAGCTAGAATTAGTAAATCGCACTGCGGATTTGACACAATACATTTATCAGGTCGCTATTGTCGGGACAGATGTAAACCTTATGGATAATAAGCAAAGAATAGACTTGCTTAAGTATGTTATTAATGAACTAAGAAACATGAGAGGTATAGCATACGCTGTATGCCGACAGATGAAAACAGCAAAAAGAAATGGAGTATTACAAACATTAGCTCCGGGGGTATTTAAATACAAAGATAATCGTTCAAAATTAGTTGATGATTTATTACAGAATTATAAAGTAAAACCTAAAAGATAATATGAAAAGAGTGCTTTTATTTTTTTCCCTAATGTTGATTATTGGTACTTCTAATACCTATTCCCAAATGCCTGTAAAGGATAAAGGGAAATGGAGCGTGCTTAATAATATGGAATTTATGGATAGAGTACGACTACAACCAGAATGGTATCATTACTGGATATGGTATAAAAAGGTTTTGGGTATTAAAATTCCTTTGCCGGGCTTAGGGTTACACGACAAATACGGGAAGGAAGATAGACGTAATTTCCAGTTACAAGAAATTCCCATGATGGCAGCCGTAGAGTACAATAAATCAGAAACAGAAAAAGAAGGGTATAATGTTGATACCATATATAGACAGGAACTCTTCAAATTTGGAGATAAAGAAATTGATTATCAATATACTTTAACTAAAAATCGTAGAAATGATATTCTTAATGATATAAATAAAAAACTTGTCGAATATTCTTCTAATGGCGGTAATAAAGAACATGTTGAAGTTATAACTGATGAAGTTACTAGAATAAAAAAGAACATAGATATAATCCATGATTCACATATGAGTAACTCTAAAAAAGGGAAGCCTATTTAGATTTTGATAAAGAACTAATAGAGGTTCTTTCATTAATAACAAGATTGAATAATATAAATAAAACAATAATGAGCCATGAATGAGTTAATAGATAAATTCTTATTTGAATTATTTGATGGACTAAGAGATAAAACAACTGTTCTATTCGGAGAATTTATTGCGGATGCACAAGCATTGGCAGCAATCTTTATGTTGTTATATTTTGGAGTAGAAAGCTTCAAAATGATGAGTGGAGATAAAAAATTAGAGATTATCCCGTTATTGCGTCCATTCGCACTGGGATTGGTTCTTATGTTCTGGATTCCCTTTATTAATCTAATCAGTTATCCCGGAGAGTTATTAACAGCACGAAGCAAGGCTATGTTTACGAATCAGATAGAAGAAGTAGAATTACTTTCTCGTAATAGATATGCACTCATTGATAGCGTAGCAGTAGAGTTATTACATACTTCATTAGAAGTTGAAAGAGCCGAAAATGAAGTTAAGGATAAGAAATGGTATGATTTTAGTATAGACTTCTCAGCTATTGGAGACAAGATAGCTGGATTATATGTATATGTAGTCGCTAAGGTTAAAATGATAATGTTTAATATCATTGAATTTATTGTCGTTACTTTTTGGCAAGTATGTACCTATTTTGTCTTTTTCCTACAAATCATATTCACAGGAATATTAGTTATTCTTGGTCCACTAGCTTTTGCATTCTCTGTTTTACCTGCATTTCGGGATGCTTATATACAATGGATAGCTCGTTTTGTCAGTGTTAGTTTATATTCATGTATTGCATATATAGTATTATCAATTTCTTTAGTAGTAATGCAATATGGGATAGAAAGAGAAATTGAAATTTTAGAATATGCGCTTAGAAATGAAGCTGCATTTGTCATGTATGTCGGAATGACCTCTGGAGGTGTCAATAGCTTCCTTCTTACAGCATTACTTGGAGCATTTGCCATGCTTACAATACCTTTTGTTTCTACATGGATTGTAAGTACAACTGGAGTAGGGCAAGCAGTAGGAGGCATGGTTGGAGGAGCAGCCATCGCAACCAAAGCTGTAGCAGCTCCGGCTACAGGTGGAGCCAGTGCAGCTATGTAAAAAGATTCATTAAATTTTAAATTCACATAATCATGATTATTAAAAACTTAGAAAATAAAATCAAATTAGCCGGAATTTTATCCATTGGCTGTTTTGCAACTAGTATAGTTATTTCAGGTATGGTACTAGCCTTTTGTTTCTCTTTAGTAAAAGCTGAAAGAAAAAAAATATATGTTTTGGATAATGATGTCCCTGTACTAGTAAAACAAACTGGTACAGAAGTCAACTTGGAAGTCGAATGTAAGAGCCACATAAATCTATTCCACACTTTATTTTTCACATTACCACCAGACGATGAATTTATAAAATACAACATGGAAAAAGCCATGTATCTAATTGATGATAGCGGATTAAAACAATATAATAATTTAAAAGAAAAAGGATATTTCAACACCATATTAGCGAGTTCTGCAACAGTAACAATTATGACAGATAGTATCAAGGTGGACATGAACAACCTATCTTTTGAGTACTATGGCATCCAACGTATAGAGCGAGAAACCTCTATTCTAAAAAGGCAACTTGTAACTACAGGGAAATTAAGACAAATTCCACGTACTGAAAATAATCCTCATGGACTTATTATCACAGATTGGAAAACGATACTAAACAAAGACCTAGATTATAAAGTAAAAAAGAATTTCTAATGAAACTGTTTAAACATAAAAAGAATGATAGAAAAGAAAGTATCAAGACTAAAGCCGAGCAAGCTACAGTTGTTCTTCTTACTAAAATATTTCAAAAGTTCGGAGTTAATAACGCTTGTGAACGCTTATTGGCGTGGGCTGATATACACCGTAAAGCTATGTTTGGAATTACGATTTCATTCCTTTCTTTCGTCACAATTCTATCATTAGTAATGCGTCCAGAAAGAAAGCCAATGCAAGTTTTCAACGAAGAAAAAAGCAAAGTACAAATTAACATTGATAGTACCCTACAAAAAAAACAAGTAGGAGTTCACGACTTGTTAGAAGTGATTAAAATGCAAAATGAAATTAATGAGCTAAGAAAAAATGGGAAATTAACTCCAGAAGACACTATACGAATAAAAATTTATACAATAAATTAAATAAATAGCGTATGAAACAGATTGATATTAAAAAGCCTAAGTACATCATTCCGATACTCATCCTACCTTTTATTCTAGGGATAGGATGGCTAGTTAAGGATATGATAAACTCTGCCCCAGCAGAAGAAACTACATTAGTAGAAACGGAAGAATTAAATCTTGATATTCCTGATGCTAATTTAGAAAAAAGAGAGATAAAAAGTAAATTTGAATCACTCAAAGGAGCTTTCAATAAATCTTCTGATTATTCATCAATACAAACCATAGATAAAGAAGAAGAAGTTAGCGAAATTGAAAGTTCTGGTTCTCTTTACTCCAATGATGAAATAAGGCAAATTGACAGTTTAAATCAAGCTTCTAGAATCCGAGAAAAGGAATTGGAACAACAAATAAAAGGATTTCCTACTATAGATGAATCAAGTCAAACAGAAACTAGGAAAGCTCCTGAAAAATCCAAGATGCAAGAAGAAATGGAGCTTTTTAAAATGCAAATGGCTTATATAGATTCATTACAAAATCCACGTCCTAGAACACCTCAAAAAAAACAAGATGAAAAGCCAAAAGAAAAGGCTATAGAAGTTGTAAAAGCGAAAAATCCCGCAGAAGTATATTTTAATACTGTAGGGAAAGAACAAAAAACTTCACTAATCACAGCTATATTAGATGAAACTTTAAAAGTAACAGATGGTAGCCGAGTACGCATACGGCTTCTAGATGATATAATGATTAATGACGCTCTTTTAACTAAAGGCACTTACCTATATGGGAATGTATCTGGCTTTAAAGCTCAAAGAGTACACATTAATATTTCCTCTATAATGGTTGATGGCAGACAAATGAAAGTAGATTTATCTGTATATGATAATGACGGACAAGAAGGTTTCTTTGTTCCTTCATCAGCTTTTAGAGATTTGAGTAAAGATGTTGGAGCGCAAATAGGAAGCCAAACTATACAAATGAACAGCCAATCAGAAGGAGTAGAACAATTCGCTTTAGGTGCTTTACAAGATGCTTACCGTAGTACAACCCAAGCTCTTTACCAAAAACATACAAAAAAAACAAAGCCAAATTAAAATATAACACACAAGTTTTTTTAGTAAACAACAAAGATAAAGAACAATAATATGAGAAAGATTTTTATTGCATTATGCACAATGGTTTCTGTTATTACAGGAAATGCACAGAACACCCCTATTGGAGAAAACATCGAGCTTGCAGGTGAAAACCCAGAAGAACTAAAGGTTATATACGTCAACAAAGATGTTTCAACGCATTTTATAGCTATGGAAGATATAAAATATGTTGATATATCAGTCAATGATATTGTTGGCGATATTCCTACTGGTAACTCTCTTAGAATAAAGCCCACAAAAGAAGGAGCTAGTGGAGTTATCACCATTGTTACAGAAAGATTTTTCGTACAATATATGCTAGTATATAGTAGCGATTTAGCAAAAGCATACACTCGCTTTAATATCCCTTATGCTGATTTACGTAGCTATATGAATCCAGAAGTGAACTTAACCAAAGCACAAATGTATGATTACGCACATAGAATGTTTATTTCAAAAAATAAATTCTATGATGTTTCCAGTAAAAGTAACCTAATGAAAATTGTACTAAACAATATCTACACATTAGATAAGTATTTCTTTATTGATATTTCTATGATTAATAAAACAAAAAT
>ENA-OQJF01000357-OQJF01000357.1-human-gut-metagenome-genome-assembly--contig:-NODE-357-length-12185-cov-2.513767_pt1 | contig 12185 bp, 9 predicted proteins | sample MGYA00242595_ERZ504761 | MGnify/ENA primary metagenome ERZ504761 (study PRJEB26092, sample SAMD00036367) | human gut metagenome | host: Homo sapiens | study: EMG produced TPA metagenomics assembly of...
ATCTTTCAGTTCGAAACGGGTAAGAAGGTACGTAAGGCCGAGTTATCTTCTTTGAGTACATTTGGAGGAGCCTCTAGCAATATCTGGAACTACTTCCGTATACAGCTAAAAAAATATGGAGAAAGTTTCTTATCTGATCACATTGAAAGAAAAGCCGGTGGGCGAATATGGGATAACGGTTCGTAATCCTAATTCTTTGGATGAAAAAAATATCATTGTGGCTTCATTTGGAATCGATCAATAATAAACACTTATAGCCGGATTGCTATTACTGCAAATGTAAATGTGTCAAAACTCGTATTCACCATAGATTACACCGATTTACACAAAACGATTTTTAATCTACTGATAACCAATAATATTTATCTGTGTAAATCTGTGTAATCTGTGGTGAGTTATGAAACAACCTCTTGTCGGCTACTGCTGTTCCAACTCAATGACAGCGCTACTGTAATCACCGGATAAACCAATAGGCAAGCCTTGATTCATCAGGAAATCGCCACTGAAAGATTGTCCGTTGGCTGACCCTGTTGCAGCACGGCTTCCCGGATAGATGTTCAATTCTTTCACGTTGTATTTCTTGTCGGGACTCAGACCTTTGAAACGCATCGGAGCACTAACTTCACCGATATGTGATTTTAATTGGTAAGCATAGAATACGGCACGACTCTTGTCCGGCAATACATACATCATGGAGGTGCGGTTACCTTCGTAAGGAGATAAAATACGGTACAGGTCGCCTGTAAACACTATGTTACGGATACTTTCGTAAGTCTTGATAGCCTCTTTGGCAAAGATTACTTCTTTTTCTATTCATGGTGGACGGTTGTAAATCCATTCCCAAAGCTCCCTGCATAGCTACGTCAAAGCGGAATTTCAGTGGAGTAGTGCGCCCGGTCTGATGATTCGGACTGGCAGAAACATGGCAACACATTGCTATCGAGGGAAAGAACTGTGAATTGCCCCATTGAATAAGGATACGTTGCAAGGCATCGGTATTATCGCTGGGCCAGTATTCCTCGAAGTAGCGCAGTGAACCGTAATCCAGACGGCCTCCTCCACCAGAGCAAAGCATAAAGTGTACGTCGGGATGTGAATCGCGTACTTTCTTAAAAACATTCAGTAATCCCCGTCCGTATTCGATCCATATGTGTGACTGTTCGTCGGCAGGTAAATAAGTGGATCCCGGGTTGGTTACAGCACGGTTACAGTCCCATTTCACAAAAGCTATCTGAGGGTTATCTTTCAGAATGTCGTGTACACTCTTATATACAAACTCTTGTACTTCGGGATTCGACAGGTCGAGTACCAGTTGCCGGCGAAAGAGAATATGTTCACGTCCCGGTTGCTGGATTACCCAGTCAGGATGTTTTTCGAATAGTTCACTTTGGGGGTTTACCATTTCAGGTTCCACCCAGATACCGAACTTGATATCATTATCCGTACATTGTTTTACCAGCCATCCCAGTCCGTTGGGAAGTTTTTCTTTGTTTACCACCCAGTCGCCAAGTCCTGCGTCATCATTGTTGCGGGGATGTTTCTGTCCAAACCATCCGTCGTCCAGCAGGAAGAGTTCGAAGCCCATCCCTGCAGCATCTTCTATAATTGATTTCAGTTTGGGTTCGTTAAAGTTGAAGTAAGTGGCTTCCCAGTTGTTCATCAGGGTATAACGTGAATTTTCTCCGTGGCGTAAACCATATTTACGTGCCCAACGGTGGAAATTACGACTGACCTGTCCGTTTCCTTTTGTACTGTATGTGTAGAGGAACGAAGGAGTTTGGAATACATCGCCTTTTTTAAGTTTGTAGTGTGATGCGTACGGATTCATTCCGGCAAGTACACGGAGTTCCTGATTGTTGTTTTTTTCAAACTCCAACTTGAAGTTGGCAGGCCATGCCAGAGCCATCCCTATCACTTCTCCATTGTCTTCAGTCATCCGTCCGTTCAGGGATAGCAGACACATGGGATGAGCAAAGAATGTGGCACGGGTTCCTAATTTGGAATCTATCACTTTGATGCCTTCTGTCAGTTCTACTTCACTCATGTTGCATTCTCCGGCCCAGTCACCGGCAAAGTGAGTGAGTCGGTAGGAGGAAGATTTAAAGGAGAGCTGTGCGGAAGCAAACTGGTAAAGTGTTACCGGTTTCTTTTCAGTATGCTGATATATAGTCCATTGTTCTATAAGGTCGCTCTCTTCGTATGCCTTATAGAAAAGTTTCACTTGAAAAGGATATAGCGGGTCTTTCAGTGAAATCGTAGTCAGTGTTATGCCGGGTTCCGGAGACTCTTGTTTCACGTTTTCAAAGTTCAGTAGTGTAGAGGTATTACCGTCTGCATGTACTGCATGAAGGGCCACTTCGTTTTGTTCTCCCATTCCATAAGTCGAATATGCCGGAAAGTTATTGCCCTGTTTCTGTAATACATCGGTGTCTGCCAGACGTGGCCCATAATAAACTTGTCTTAGTGACTGATTGGCAACCCTGAAAACAAGTGCTGTGTTGCGTGTCGTAACCTGAATCAGTTCTTGCGCTGGCAGTGAACAAAAGCTCAGGACAAGGCAGATTAATATAAATGTTCTTTTTAGCATTGTACTTTATTTGGGGGCCTTATCCCGCTACTTTCCCAACTGGCGGGTAGGAATTGCTATTGGTTTTTCCAATCTGCTTTGTGGGGGAGGAGAGTGGGAAAAGGCCGTATTATTATTGTATTTTGATTACAACCGGTTTATGGATATCCATTACCTTAATCGGTACGATAACTCCGTTTAATTCTTGATTGGGAGTTGTTCGAGCCTTTTTGCCGTTTACCGACACACGGGCCTGTACCGGAATCCCCGGCAGTTCGATCCGGTAGGCACGTTTTCGGGGCTGTCCTTCATAAGTCCCTTCTACCGGAGATACAGTGATGATCGTCTGTCCCCCTGATTTCTGATAGTTGAGGCGTGTGGTGGCATACTTCCCTTGCAGGTAGTCTTGGGTCAGTCCGTCGTCTTCGTACAGGATATAAGTATTGTTTGCTCCTTCTTTGCCCGGATAACAACGTACGATCAATTCTGTGAGCGGGGTGGAACACATTCGTTCCGTATAAGGCTGCATCGGCAGAGGACAACCTCCCTTGATGAACAATGGAAATTGTTCCAGCGGGCTTTTCGTTTTGATCACTTGCCCGCCTTCTTGTCTTTCTCCGGTGAAGAAATTATACCAGTCGGTTCCACCGGGCAGCCAGACCTCTTGTGTGGCTATCTTTTTTTCTCCTTCTCCCTTGGCGGTGATGGGAGCACCCAACAAGAGGTCACCGAAGAGAAATTGTCCCGGATACTGATAGGCTTTTTCTCGTCCGGATATTCAATGTACATTCCCCGGTTAAGTGGCAACATATCTGTATGGCATTGGCGGACGGAAGAGTAGATGTAGGGCATCAGTTGAGAGCGTAGGTGGTAAATCCGGTGCATTGCCTTTTCTGCTTCTACGCCCCAGAGCCAGGGACGGCGGTCGAGTTTTTCGTCGTACACCGAGTGGATGCGGAGTGAAGAATTCAGCAATCCGAACTGTGTCCAGCGAGTGTAAAGTTCCGGGTCGGTTCCGTCGTAGAATCCGCCAAGGTCATGTGCCCAGAAGAAACAACCTGCATTGCCGCTGGTGGTAGTCAGGTCGACCTCAAAGCGGAGTAAGTTCCAGTTGCCCACAGCATCACCGGAGAATTGAATCGGGTGACGATGGTCGCCCCATCCGGCCCAACGGCTGAAACCTGCACCGCGAAGGTGGTTACCGGACGAATAATTATAATAGATGTGATTCATCCAGGGAAGATGTTTCATATTTGTTCCCCGTACCAGAGGATATAGATAATCTTGTTGCCAGTCGAGCCACCAGAAGGCTACTCCCATGGAATCACTTTCCTGATGAGCATGTTTCATGAAAGCATTCATATAGTCACGGTCACCTGCGTCAAACAGGGGTACACCTGTTTGCTGGGTATCGACTCCCAAATCTCGTACAAAAGCTTGATAACTATCTTCGTGCGGACGGATGCCGTCGTGTGGATGTTCATTCAGTACTACGTAGATATGATCGTCTTTGAAGTCTTTTATCAGTTTCTCCGGTTCGGGAATCAGTTTACGATTCCAGCTATAGCCTGTCCAACCCCGTGTGCCGGCATGTCCGGTTCCGACTTTGGCATTTTGTGTATGCCATCCCATATCGAACACCATGATATCGAGGGGAAAGTCGTGTTCACGATATTCCCGTACCAACTGGCGATAATCTTCGTCTGTGTAGTTCCACCAGCGGCAATACCAAGATCCGTGTACATATTTGCGGGTCATCGGTGATGGTCCGCTGACTGCCTGAAGTGATTTCAAGGCTGCCTTGTAGTCATTACCGTAAACAAACAAATACAGATCCTGAACATGGTTACGGTCACGTGTCGCCACCCATCCGTTTTTTAGGACTTCCTTACCGGTATCGTTAATAAGATACCAGCCGTCCCGGCTCAATAACCCTTCCTGGCGGTCGATGGGACCTTCTACGTCATCAAGCGTTGTCACTGCTCCTAATAGATTCCGGCTTTGGCGGCTGGCTATGTACCAACGTTTTTCTTTAGGGGAGTCTCCGTTTCGGAAATAGACAAACAAGTTGGTTTGTCCGAAGGGAAATCCGTCATTGTAATACTCGACACGCATGGCGGGAGTGGTCATGATGTAACGGTTGCCTTCTTTACGCTCTACTTTTACTTCGGTACATCTGGGGGTACGGTCTACAGCGAAGAGGGTAGAGTCGTTCAGGAACTTTCCCTGCTGTGCGTATTCCATACGTACCAGATGGTCGGTGATAAAGGTAAAACGGCTATTGCCTATGACTACTGGGTTTGAACTGGAGGATGGCAGGCAAAAGAGTAGCCCGGCTATCCAAAGGATGGTTCGTTGGATGTTTCTCATGTCGTTTTTATTTTTGTTAAATGAACTGTTCAGGTTATCTCTATATCTTCTTTTTATCCGGTAGACCCTCGTATACTCGGACAAGGGTCCACCGGATGTTTCTCCCTTTATGGATTCTGTTCCAAGACTCCCGGATATGAATCGATCTCACGTTGAGGGATGAATTCGATTGCTGCCGGATCGTCAGCTGAAATGGTCAGGCGGACCGAAGTTGCGGCTCCACGGTCGTGAGTGCCCGGATAGGTACGGTTCATGGTCAGTCCGTTGCGGAAGATGTCGAAGCGGCGATGTCCTTCGAAAGCCAACTCCTTGCGGCGTTCCTCCAATACATATTCCAACATGGTTTTACCGGGTTTCATGTCACCGGCCGAAAGTGCGGGTATGTGTGCCCGGGTACGGATTACGTTGAGGTCTGCCAAAGCATCACCCAATGCCGGTTCTTTGGCATAGGCTTCCGCACGGTTCAGGTACATTTCGCCCAGACGGAGAACAGTTGGTGACCACAGCTGGGGTTGGTTTTCTTGTTTGGAGCATTTGTATACGTAGTACTTCGGATAGTCATTGCGTTTTGCCATCAGATTTTGGATGGTCACGTAATGTTTTTCGTTATGTGCCCGGGGTGGGATTGTCTTTACCCGATTTCAGTCTCGATTCTACGTAATAGCCTCCGGCATCCTGCTTCATGGTCAGTGTGTCTTTGTATTCATACTTCGACAAATAGGCATCTTTGATCCGGTAGTTTCCGTTTTCTTCTATGATTTCGTTCCAGCGGTAATACTTTCTGGGGACTCCATCTTCTTCGGAGGATTCGATATAGATAAATTCTTTACGATATTCACCTGTCTCGTCATCTTTCAGGTATTGCGGAACGATATATCGTGAGCGCAAGTCCTCCGGATATTCCGCATACGCATCCCGGAGTGGTTCGGAAGCATACAACTCTCCCCAGCCTACCCCATCGATATTGGCATAAAAGCCTCCGATAGAGTTCCAACCGTAGTCGTCTTTATCTTTAGTACAACGGATGGCAAAGATGATTTCCGGATTATCTTCCGGTACCAAAACATTGGCTGTAGCATAAGCTTCTCCTTCCAGTAAAGTACGTCCTGAACTTTCGATTACTTCGGTAGCGTATTCGGCAGCCAGCTTATTGTTACCCATGTACAGATAGACGCGTGACAACAGAGCCTTGGCTGCACTGGGACCGGCGTAGATGTTCGACTCCGAATTCAGCAGTGTTTCTGCTTTCTTCAGGTCTTTCAGGATTTGCTCGTAAGATTCCTTTACGGTAGAGCGCATTGGATAGTCGTTTATGTCTGCCGTCAGTTTCAGGGGAATCCCGAGGTTGGTTTCCGGTGACTGATTGTAAGGGCGCCCGAAGACATTGACCAGTACAAATTCCAGCCATCCCCTGAGGAAGTAGTTTTCGCCAATCAGCTGGTCCATCTCTTTGCTCTCTCCTTCCTGTGCTTTCTCAAGTATCTTGTTGGAGTTGATGATGGAGCGGTAGGCCCATCCCCACATGTTCGACATATGGTAGTTGTCCGTGATGCGCTGGTAGTTGTAGATATACATTAATGCATCCGACGACACTCCGCTCAACGAAACGTTATCACTGGCCAACTCGCCTGCATAGTGCCACCCCTGGTGGAAGGCTGTCTGTTTAAATACGGCATAGTTACCACGGGTGGCAGACAGCAGAGATTCATAACTGCCATCCAGCTCGTCCTCTGTCAGTTGGTTGTAGGGGAGTTCCTCTATGGAGCAAGCCGAAAGTCCGATCAGAGAAACGAAAAAGCAAGATACGATATGTTTGATTTTCATAATATGACGTGATTTTTTAGAATGAAACATTAAGGCCGAACACGATTCTTCTGCTCAACGGATAGATAGTACCTGCATAACCGTCGGTACTGCTGTCCGACAATTGGGGAGATACCCCCGAGAATGGGGTAAGCGTGAATAGATTATCAGCACTGCAAGAGACGTTGACCCGTTGCAAGCCCAGTTTCCCGCATAACTTCTCCGGTATGGAATACCCCAGTGATAAGTTGCGCAAGCTGAAGTAATTGCCTTTCTCCAAATAGCGTGAAGACGATTTGTTAGAGTTTTTGTTACCTCCGTTAATGGCTTTCGGATGCGTGGCGATGTCTCCTTCTTTTTCCCAGCGTTTCCAGCCGCTTTTCAGTTTCATTGAATTGTAGTCGGCATAAGCACCGTCGGAATCGAGCAATTCGCGGGATTGGTTATAAAGCAGGTTCCCGTATACAAAGTCGAAGTTGGCAGTCAGTGTAAAACCTTTATAGCTAAATGAATTCATCCATCCACCGGTAAACTTCGGTGCGGCAGAACCACAATATACACGGTCGGCTTTATTGTAAGAGTCGGTAGTTGTGCGTTTGCCATTCTCATCGGTGGTATACCACAATGGAGAACCGTTAGCAGGATCTACACCGGCCCATTCTCTCAGATACCATTCATCCATATCCCGTCCTTCTTCCAAGCGTTTCAATCCCTTCAATTCCGGTTTCCCTCCATAAAGTTCGGTAACCCGGTTTCGGTTGAATCCAATGTTGAAGTCACTGGTCCACTGGAATTTTGAGGTACGGATGACATCTGCATTAAGACTGATTTCGAGGCCTTTATTATTGATGGCGACCTACATTTTTATATTGTCCGGTGTAGCCTGATATATTAGGTAGCGGGGCATAGTACAGTAAGTCCGAGGTATTTTTATTGTACAGGTCGATGGTGACTCCGAAGCGATCGAAGAACCGTGCGTCGATACCGATATTGGTGGTGTAACATTTCTCCCACGACAGGTCGGCATTCCCCATCTGTGAAGGGAAGTAAGCTACTTCGTCATTATACATCATTGAAGAATAGAGCGGGTAGTGTCCGTAGTATGCTCCGGGAGTGTTACCCAGAGAACCATAACTGACTCTCACTTTTAGTTGGTTGACAGACTCACGAAGAGATTCGAAAAAAGTTTCGTTCTGGATATTCCAGCCGCCACTGACTGTGAAGAAGTGTCCCATACGATTGTTTTTACCGAAACAAGATGATTCGTCCATGCGATACGATACTTGTCCCATGTAGCGGTTATCATAGTCGTAGTTGGCATTGAACAGTGCCGATTGGGTGGCAATGGCGTCTTTGTATCCACCGATGGATTTAATACCGGTTGTTACGTCCAGAATCTCTCTGCCGGGCTGTATGCCTCGTCCTTCGGCGGAAGTCGATTCGTAAAAGTGGCGGGTATATTCGTAAGCTCCCAGTGCGTTGACTTTGTGTTTGCCGAATGATTTCTCAAAACGTATCATTTGGTTGGTGAATTGCTTGGTCAGTAGTGAATTAGAGTTGGATAACGACCCTTTGTCCGATTGCCCCGAACGCGAACGCTTGTCCGTGTAGCTCTCGGAGCGGTTACTGATATAGCGAATATAGTTGTTTGACTCGAAACGCAACCAATCCGTAATCTGATAATTGAAATTAATGGTTCCGTCAACCGTCAGTTTTTTCGAACGGCTCCAGTTCCATTGCAGGTCATACATGTCGTTGATTCCGTCACGTCCTCTCCAGTCTTGTTCTTGTCCCGAGCGGATAGAACCGTCTTCATTGTAAGGGAAATCCCAAGGGAGGTAGAGATAAGTGTTGTACACGCTGCGTTGCTGACTGTCTGTACGTGAGAGCGAACCTGAAATCTTGGTTGACATGGTGAAGCGGTCTGTAAACTTCACATCATTGTTGGAACGGAAAGTGAAGCGGTCCAATGTAAAGTCCTTAATGGCTCCCTCTTCGCGGTAGTAGTCTGCCATAACAAAGGAACGCATACGACCGCTGCTTCCGGTATAGGTAATGTTTGCGTTGGTATATAATCCTGGTTTGGAAGCTTCTTTAAACCAGTCTGTGTTGTGTTTCAGAAGTTCTTCTGTGAACCACGACTGATTATTCCAGGATTTCTGATAGTCATAAAGTTCTTGTGAATTCATCATCTCAAGGCGCCCGGTCGATAGTAAGGATACACCGGCATTGACCGATACACTATATTTGTTGGCATCATATTCGCCTCTTTTGGTGGTTACTACAATAACACCGTTGGCGGCACGCGAACCGTACAATGCGGTAGCCGAACCATCTTTCAGCACACTGATATTGTCTATCTCGTTCGGGTTCAGTCCCGGATCCTCACCTACAATCACACCGTCGACTACCCAAAGTGGAGAGACAGACGAGTTCAGTGTGCCTTTACCACGAATACGGATTTTGCTGGCTTGGCCCGGTTCGCCGGATGAACCTGAGACATATACGCCGGATACTTTTCCTTGGAGCATACTTCCTACTTCCAGTGTGTTTACGTCTTTCAATTTATCGGCTTTCACTACGGCTACCGATCCGGTTACGGCCGACTTCGTCTGTACGGTGTAACCTACTACGACAACTTCTTCCAGTGTTTTAGTGTCTTCCAGTAATTTGATATTGAGCGTTTTTTGTGAATCGATTTTGATAGTTTGTGTCAGGTATCCGATGAAAGAAACAATCAGTTCCTCACCGGCAGCTGCTTCGATGGAAAATTCTCCGTCGATATTAGTACTCACACCTGTACCTGTGCCCTTTATCATGATGTTGGCTCCGATGATAGTTTCTCCTTTGATGTCTTTCACCACTCCTGTAATATGACGTTTTTGCTGTGCAGCGTCTGTTTGAGTTGTTTTTGCCATCAGCATGATGTTGTGTCCTTCCATGGCATAACCTACATTGGTGCTACGGAATAGAGAAGAAAGTACATCAGCTACCCGTTGCTGACTTACATTGACGGTTTTGCGTTGATTTACATCTACCTCCTTCTCGGAATATACGAACAGGTAATCTGTCTGGCGTTCGATTTCGCCCAGGATTTCCCGTATCGGTTTATTGTTTTTCGAGATAGATACCTTTGTTTCCTGAGAGTTCGCATTGCCGGCGAATACTCCCGAGATGAAAACGAAAAGGAATAAAACTATCATTTTCATAGTATGTGAAATTGATTTATTTACGATTTTACTTGTTTTTATCAGAGTGTTTTTCATACATTTGTACACTGTGTTAATTAATACTCACTAAGTTTTCGCAGACTGGGGTGTTGTTAACCCGGAGCCGGAAGTGTGCCACCACTTTCGGCTCTTTTTGTTCTTATGTTTTCATTGGTTCCTGTTTTTAGTTTAAAGTTAATACTTGTTTTTAATTTATAGTAATGGTATTACTGTCTTCATCCCGTTGATAGGTGAATTTACATTTCAGTTGAAGCACCTTTAATACGTGTTCTACACCGTCTCTGATACGAAATTTTCCGGTGAACCGTACATTTGCCAGGGACTCTTTTTCCAAAATGAATTTTACATCATAGTATAGACCTAACTGGCGGATAATTTCGTCCATGCGCGTATTGTCGAAATAAAGGATTCCTTGCATCCATAATGCCCGGTTCCACTCGCTGATACTCTCTTTCCGGAGTTGACCGGCTTTGCCGAATAACCGTTCGTTGGGTTGCAGTTTTACTTTCCTGCCGGTAGTGGTTTCGTTTACTTCTACCGAGCCTTTCAGCAAGACTGTTTCGAAAAAGTCCTGATCTTTATACATCATCACATTAAATTCGGTACCCAATACTCTTACTTCATATTCTTTGGCTTGTACGATGAAGGGTTTCTTTTCATTTTTTGCCACCTGGAAATAACCTTCACCGTCCAGTGTCACTCTACGCTCTTTCCGGTCGAAGTGGTCGGGAAACGTAAGTGTCGTATTTGAATTCAGGCATACTCGGGTTCCGTCACCTAATGTTAATTCTGCCCGTTGTCCTGATGGGACATGTATTGCTTTCAAATCAGGTGTATCTTTTCCTCTCTCCGGAGCCAGGAAATAAACAGAGGTAACTGCTATGAGGAAAATAGCGGCTATTTTAATGAACTCCCTGATGTAAGGAAGTGTCAGCCGTTTCTTTTTATCAACCGTTGCTGCCGGTTTCTCTTGCCAAAGGGTGATGTCGTGCAACTTTCTCAGGGCAAGATACTCACGCATGTGTTGTGGATCGGCATCCAGCCATCGGACTACCATTTGCTTCTCTTCCGCACTGGCATCTCCTGTAAGATATCTGTTTAGTATCTCTTGATTCATAATTTATACGAGTTCTTGATGAACGTTTTTTGCTCCGTTACATCTATAAGACGATAGAAGTGAATACAACCCTAGTCTGTTTCTTGATTTTTTTAGTGGAAATAGAAAAAGAAGTAAAACAAGGGAAGATAATCTTTGAGTGAAATCCGGAATTCTTTAAGCGCCCTTGATATGTGATATTCCACTCCTTTGACTGTGATGCCCAGATTTTCAGCTATTTCCTTATTCATTTTATTCTCGAAACGACTCATTTTAAAGACTCTTCGGGTTTGTTCCGGGAGTGTGCGTAGGGTGGCTTGGATAATTTGGTTAACTTCTTCGGAAAAAATCTCTGACGGGTCACAAGCTTCCAGGCTGGATACACGAATATCCAGTTCGCGAACATAAAGTTCACTCAACTCGGACATAGCATTCAGTTTGTTTTGTTCCAGACGTAAGTAATCCAGTGATTTATTTTTCAGAATGGTGAGTAACATGGCCTGAGGGGAATTTATGATATCAGTTTTCAGTTTTTCCCACAATTTGATCAGTGCTTCGGCCGCAATGTCTTCTGCTACCTGTTCGTCGTGTACATACGATTTGGCAAACAAGAAAGACTCCTGTATAAAGAGTATAGAGAGCGTTAAAACTGTTGATATTTAAGTCGTCCATTCTTGTATACTGTGTTCCGGGATATTTTTCTGTATGATCTAAAAGTGCCGCAAGGTATGAAAAAAAAAGCAAAAGAGGATTAATAGTTGTGAGTATTTCTGTTTTGCTTCTTTCCCGGGGATATTGTCTGCTATCGTATGTTTCACTTGCTCCTTTTTTATAGTGTCCGCAAATGTAGGTGAGGTGTTCGTTGTCGAACATCTTTTTCCTTCTTAGAATCTTTGATTATTAGGAAGTTATGTTTTTGGCACATTACTTGTATAACAATGAAGGAGTGAGTTGTCCGGTCGTGGTATAGCTCATTCTTAGATTGTAATTTTGATTGGTAAAGGGTGGAATGGGAATTTCGCCCTTTATTTTTATATGGCCTGAAAGGTAATAAAAAATAAGGTAGAACCATGTTCCACCCCTACTCACTTACAATAATAATAACTTACTCTTACTCAAT